>JABEBX010019815.1_pt1 | contig 36215 bp, 27 predicted proteins | sample 7245971 | NCBI WGS metagenome assembly JABEBX01 (sample SAMN14506365, study PRJNA622280) | hot springs metagenome | biome: hot spring [ENVO:00000051]|acidic hot spring [ENVO:00002120]; feature: spring [ENVO:00000027]|sediment [ENVO:00002007]; material: sediment environment [ENVO:01001048]... | reverse complement strand
TCACGGCCGCGTCTTCAATATGCCCCACCAGGTCGGTGAAAAAATAATATTCAAAATTCCGCTTCTGGCTGGGGCGGGTGTCGATATTGGTTAAATTTATTCCGTGCCTGCGGAATACTTCCAGCACATCCACCAGAGCGCCGGATTTATGCGCCGTGGTAAAGATAATGGACGTTTTGTCATCGCCGCTGCGGCGGGGCGGCTGCCGGCCAATGACCAGAAACCGTGTGACATTGTTGGGATTGTCTTCAATGTTGGCGAAGAGGGTTTTAAGCATATAAAGCTCGGCCGCCAGAGAAGATCCGATGGCGGCGCAATTGGCATCCGCCGCGGCCATTTCCGCGGCCTTGCTGCTGGAGGCCACGGGCAGGCGTTGCACATCGGGCATGGTGGCATTAAGCCAGCGCCGGCACTGATTAAGCACCTCCGGCTTGCTGTACACTTTTTTCACCTGGGCCGGTTCACATAAGGCCAGGAGGTGGTGATGCACAATAATCTGCATTTCCGCGACGATTGTAACGTGCGGATATTCAATAAACGCATCCATGGTTTCCACAATGCCGCCGATGGTGGAATTTTCAATGGGGACCAGGCCCATATCCGCATGGCCGCGGGCCACTTCATCAAACACGCTGGCAATATCCGCCACGGGTTCATGATCCACGGATGATCCAAATTTTTTAACCGACGCCAGATGGGAAAAACTGCCTTTGGGGCCGAGATAGGCGATTCTCAATGGCTTTTCCAGAGCAAAACTGCCGGACATTAATTCACGGTAAATGGCCTCCAGGCATGCATCCGGCAGGGGGCCGCCGACGGTTTTATTGGCTTTGCGAATACGTTCAAGAACAATTTTTTCTCTGTCCGGCGCGTAAATGGGAGTGTTGGATTGCTGTTTGATCTTGCCAATATCCACGACAATTCTGGCCCGCGCGTTGAGTAATTCCACGATGTTGTGGTCGAGTTGATCAATCCGCTCGCGGAGCGATGCTAAAGGATCTGGTTGGGTCATATCTATGCGCCTCTGCATTTATATCAATTCTGCCGCGGCCCTGGCCATGTCGGCGAAAAAAGCCAATGAGAATCCTAATCGTCCGCGGGACGATGAGCAATTCACCACGGCCTGACCGGTTATTGCGGCGGCGTCATGGATTGCGGTTGCCGCGCGGTTTGCTGAACATGCGATTGGCCAGCACGGCGGCCCACAGCGCCAGGCCCATGGGGGCCATGTAAATAATTTGGTCAGTAATGGGAGTTGAATTAATTGCCGGTACCACGTTAAATACCGCCAGCACTCCGCGCAATACCAGCAGCGGAATCATCACCGCCATGGATATGCGCCACGCCACTTTCAAGGGCATTGCGAGATTGCGGTTAATGGACATCACCAGAAATCCGGTCAGGAAAACCATCAGCACGGTCCAGAGGATGAAAGCCAGCATAAAAAACAGACTCACTACCAGTCCCATGACCAATACCACCACTGGTGCGGTTATGGTGAAAAACTTTTGCAATGTCTGCGCATCGACCCGCACGGCGGGCAGTTTGTTCACGGGTGTGGTCTTGGCCGCCGCGGGTGTTATCACACCGTTGGCCAGCAGTATTTCCTGTTGCAACCGGCCCAGAGGCATAACCAGCATGGGTTGACTCATTTGCGTTCCGGTCAGCACCAGATCTGTGCGATTGAACAACGCTATCAGCGGATACGTGGTTAATTTGGAGGTGCCGCTGAGGCTGGTATCCACCATAAGCGTTTCATAAGGACTTTGCACATTTAACGGCACCAGATCGGCCTTACCCGCCAGCTTAATGATCGATAATTCTCCCTTGTTCAGCAGCATGGGCAGAAAGTGCTGATCATAAGATGCCGCAAATGCCTGTATGGGTTTGATGACCCGCGTTGACATGGAAAAGCCCATGCACAGAGCCGAAATAAACAGCGCCCACACCAGCGGCCAAAAAGTCACCGAGGTGGGATACGTTACGGCTTGCGCCCATTTTTCCGGTTCCACGAGCAAAAGAATAAAGCGCTTCGGCAGCGGGAGCGGTTGGGGTTTGGAAAACCGCACCGGCGGCTTGTTGCGCGATTCCGGCGCTGGCGTTGCGGGAGGTTGTGATGGGGTATCGGTCATTCCGGCAGTCTCAATATTTTCGCCGGCCTGCAAGCAGCGCCGGTTGGCAACCGGACCATCCGTGAACACTTTGGTTCTACGCGAATCAGCCCGAAGTCACAATGCGATAGCGATCGGCGTATCGCAAGGGTATAAAGCGTTAATCGTTCACCCGGCCCAGATATTCACCCGTGCGGGTATCCACACGCACCACCGTCCCCTGGGCGATAAAGTCCGGCACATTAAGGATCATGCCGGTTTCCAGCGTCGCGTCTTTACCGACGTTGCTGACTGTGGCACCTTTAATACTTGGCGGGCAATCGGTAATTTCCAGTTCCACCGTGTTGGGCAATTCCACGGAAAATGGTTTACCCTGATACATTGTAATCTGCACCTGCGTGTTGGGTTTCAGGTATTTGACCGCCTCACCGACAACATCGCCGGAAAGTTCAAGCTGCTCAAAGTCTTGCAGGTCCATAAAATAATGCGTGGTGGCATCGGAATACAGGTATTCCATGGGCTTTTGATCCAGAAAAGCCTGTTCCAGCGTGTCATCCACGCGGAATCGCTGTTCGATGATGCTGCCGGTCTGGGTATCTTTGAGTTTCACCTGCATGAAGGATCGCCAATTGCCTTTCGACACTTTCGCGAAATCATGAACCACATAAAGCTTGTTGTTGTATTCAACCGCAACACCGCGCCGCAAATCTATGGCTTTAATCGACATTCAATTCCTCTTATTCCTCTAAAATTCCTCTGTGCCGCCGCTGCCCACCTAAGGCCTCGGCGGCTTGGCCAAAACTGCCCTCATGGGGATTCGAACCCCAGTTACAGGCGTGAAAAGCCCGTGTCCTAGGCCTCTAGACGATGAGGGCCAGAGAGCACCGTATTATATCCAAACCAGACATTTTGACAATTGCCATCATGCCACAGCGATAATAAAAAATAATCCTCTATTTTTTCTTCTTCTTTTCTTCTGCACTCTGGGCCTCTTTTTTTTTCTTTTTTATCCGGGCTTTCAAAAGATGCCGGATTTGAATCGCCATGCCCAGAATTCCAAGACCGCCGTAAATCCATGCGGACCGGACACTGCGGCAAACGGTTTTAAGCAAGCCGGGATCAAAGCGGCGCGTCAACACCGCGACCGCCCAGACAATCATGGCCGCGCCCAGCCACGCCCCGCCGACAAGGCTTAATACGCGGGGAAACAGCAATCCCAGCAGCATCACCACAAGCAATCCTCCCGCGGCCGCCGCCATCACCTGTGCTTTTTCGGATTTGTTTAGCCGTCTCTTAGCGGCGGCAAGAATCTGATATTGTTTGTGAACATCTTGTAATATCCGCCGGCGAACTGCCACGGAACGTGTTGTTGCAGGCTGCGATACCGCAGTGCCACCGAAGCGCCTGGTGGCATGCGCCGGATGCCGCAATGAATGTTTTTGGGGACTCACAATGGAAGGCGCAAATGCGCCATCATGCCATGCGATCAAGCCGCCAACTAATAGTGCCGTCAACGCCGCAAAAAGCAAAGCCTGCGTTAAGCGGAATAATACCGCGCCCAAAATCAACCCCACGACCATGCCCATGATAACCAGCGTGAGATCGGCCAATTCGGTATGCCACAATAATGGCAGAAAATATCCGAACACCGCCCCTGCCGCCGCCATGAATACCGTCAACACCGGCCTCGCCATGCGGACAAATTCCAACCAGAAAATCATGCCCAGCACAAACAATGCCGCTGCGCTAAACAGCATAGCATTGCAGATCGTGTGGGGAACCCATATACACATTAAATTGATCACTCCAATACCGCCGCGGATTATGCCACCCGTTTAAGAAAAGTTACCCGGGCTATCCTCTTCATGTCCATCGGAAATCTGCCTTCCGGTACGAATGGTATAACATATTACCGCACCATGGCTTTCGCACCAAATTTAATGCTGAGGGACCCTGAGCTTAATAATCCGGCTGTTAATACCCCAGTTCATGAGGTAACGGTATTTTGTGCTGCTTATAGCCTTGTGAATAGATGCCGGGTTTGGTGGTTGGCAGCTTCAAGCCCCCCTTCACCGGCGTGACCGTCATAATGGTCTGGCCAGGCAATTTCTGCAGTTGCAATCCATACCGCACGGTGTGTCCTGGAATACCGTTGCACTGCGGCGCGGATGTCCCGGCCCACACTTGCCCAAGATAAATGGCCCGATCCGTCAGCAGGCCGTCAAAATGATAGCTCACGCCCGCCACATCGGGCATTTGATGAATCAAGTGCCCATTGGTGTAAAACGCCGAATAATTATCCCACCACGCCATACATTGCCGTCCTTGAAAACGTACCGTGGCACTGTTCATCCATGGCTCAACTTCAATAATATGTATCCGCCCGCTTATTGGCCGCACCAGCCCCGGCTTTTCCGAAGGATCATACGAATTGGAACATCCCGCGAGCATGGCGCTGATGATCAGCGCGGCACAGCAGGCCACCTGCACCGCCGCTGCTTGTTTATGGGAACGCAGAGCCACAAAGCGCTGGTACCATACTGCTTGATGTCTTGATCCATTCATACGCCACGATGATAATCTATTTGCGATGATTTTGGCCATATTGAAATGATTATATTGATCTGCTGCAATTGTCGGTGATATCAATAAGCCGTCCCAGAATCTCCTATCCATGTAAATTTCAGCAGGACAAGGGCTTTTATGGGAGCCTCAAAAAATATTTGATTTTACAGGCATTAAAATTCAAAGATTGTAACACCATCTGCCGATACATAAACGCAGAGCCTGAGAGAATCAGATCGATCAGGCGGCAGCTCATCGCCATGCGTCCTATCAGCCAGCGCGGTGAGACCTTTGGTTTGAGGTAGTTTATTTTTTCGACCGCTGTTTTGGCGTTCGAATTGTTTTCTTTGCCGCTTAGGCGGTATTTGGGAGCCATCGTTTATGTTGTACGGCATGAAGCAATCCAATCGTTACGGTTTTACCATGATAGAACTGCTGGTGGTCATCACGATCATTGCCATGATGATTTCACTGTTGTTGCCGGCATTAAGCCGGGCACGCGGTCTCGCCCAGCGGGTGCAGTGCGCCACCAATCTGCGATCCATCGGGCAGTCAATTATGATTTATGCCGCAAATAATCAGAATCAGTATCCATGCAATTCAACGCTTTCCCGAACCGGCTTGGAAATACCGTTCCGCTCCATGACCAATGGAACACAGCAAAATGGGCAACCGGCGCCAGCAGGACTGGGCTTGCTGTATACCACGCAAATGATCACAAACCCCACAATGTTCTATTGCACACAGCCTGGATTATATGGTCCCTACTGCACGGTGGATGGCCAGTATCTGCCGGCGCTGGTGAAAAATGGCGGTACGATTAACTGGGGTAATGTCGCTTATGGATATTGCTACTATTATCAGATTCAGCAGAATCAATCTGAGATCTTTCCCAGCCCCTTCAGCACCGTGCAGTTTACGCAGTCACCAGTTGATTCCGGTGCCAGTGTTCTCGCCAGCGACCTGACCGCCAACTGGGTGGGCAACTGGAACTGGCCAGGCCCGCTGCCCGCGTCCAACCACACCGTTTCGGCCAGCGGCCAACCGGATGGCGGCAACACATTGTACAACGATGGTTCGGTAAGCTGGAAGAACCTCAACGTGATGCAACTGGGTTATAGCTGGCTGGGAGTTATGAACTTCTATCAATAATTCGCTAAATCCTTTGCAGCCCGTTTCCTCATACTCCACCATGTACGACAGTGCATGGTGGGGTTTGTATTTGGACGGTCAATATTTTCTGTCCAGCAATCGGTAGCCGATGGCTTCGGTTACGTGCGTCGGTGTGATTGTTCCGGCACCATCCAGATCGGCGATTGTGCGGGCCAGGCGGCGGACTTTATCAAATGCCCGGGCGCTTAAACCCAGTTCCTCCATCGCCTGCTTCATCAATAACAAACACGTATCATCCAATGGACAAAAATCCTTGAGTTGCTGGGTTCTCATGCTGGCGTTGGTGGTGGTGGAATTGGCGCCAAAACGCTGGGCCTGTATGGCCCGCGTCTGTTCAACGCGCAATCGCATCACCGCGGAACTTGTGCCGACAATATTGCTGGTTAAATCCCGGTATGTCACCGCCGGCACTTCCAGGTGAATATCAATACGATCCAGCAGCGGACCGGAAAGCTTACCCATGTATTTGTCCATGGCTTCCAATTCGGTTGATTTGGCCTTTCGCCGATCCAACGTCCCCTTGCCGCTGGCGGTGGGGTTCATGGCCGCCACCAGCATAAAGCGAGCGGGAAAGGTGACGCTGGCGTGCGCCCGGGCAATGGTGACCGAACCGGATTCCAGCGGTTGACGGAGCATTTCCAGAACGTGCCGGGAAAATTCCGGCAATTCATCCAGAAACAGCACACCATGATGGGCTAATGAAACCTCCCCTGGCCGGGGTATGGTTCCGCCCCCGACCAGAGCCGGAGCACTGGCGGAATGATGCGGCATACGCACAGGGCGCGTGCGCATCAGGCTGCTGCCCTTGGGCAACAAACCACAGGCGGAATAGATTCGGGAAGTTTCCAGCGCTTCCTGCCGCGTCAGCGGCGGCAGTATTGTGGGCAGCCGTTGACATAACATTGTCTTGCCAGCCCCTGGCGGTCCAAGAAGCAGTACATTATGGCGGCCGGCGGCGGCGATGGTTAACGCCCGCTTGGCAACTTCCTGCCCGCGCACATCAGCAAAATCAAGATCATACGCATCCAACTGCGATTCACCTTCGGCTTCAGCAATCTGCTCCGGCGCCAGTTCCAGCAAGCCGTTGAGAAAACCCACCAGCGTGGCCAGGCTGTCAATAGGATATATTTCAATATCCGGGACCACCGCCGCTTCCCGCGCATTGGCGGGCGGCACCAGCAATCCGGTGTACCCCTCCGCCGCCGCCAGCATGGCCATGGACAGCGCTCCTTTAATAGGCCGCACTGAGCCATCCAGCGCCAATTCACCGGCCACGAGAAATTTCTTATGCCGGTCTGAATTAATCGCTTTGCCGGCATGAAGAATTCCCAGTGCAATAGGCAGTTCCAGAGCGCTACCTTCTTTTTTAATGTCCGCCGGGGCGAGATTCACAATTAATTGACGGTCGGGAAATGCAAAACCGCTGTTGACCATGGCGGTGCGAATGCGATCCAGCGCTTCTTTAACCGCATTGTCCGGCAGCCCCACCAGCAACGGCTCACCATAATCTTTGGCGGCAATATTCACTTCAACTTCGCATTTGACAGCCTCAATACCCTGAAGCACGAAGCTATGCACTTTGGCCAGCATTGGGTTTCTCCCGTTACGAACGACTGGTAAGGTACGATGGACAAGCCGAATTGCCAAGCGCGGCGGCGGTGAATTCATGATTGCTGACTGATTCTTTATTGTTTCACGATCCCTAAGTCCAGCCACTTCAAGCATGGATCATGGCTTTTTTATGCACGGTCATGCCTCCGGCCTTGTGACTGATACAGCAAAGTCATACCAATGACCGCGTACAATAAAGCAAACCAGTCAATCAGACTGCCGGATGCGGTATTGTTTGCACATACCTCCCTGATCATGGGTGCGGGAAAAATTGCGATCCACTTGCTCCAGATTCCAGCGGCGAGCCATGGATATGTTGATGCCTGAATCAGGAAGATTCCAGGCGGCAGCAGAAATAATCCCACCGATATTCCGGCGGCACATACATGACCAATCTCGCCGAGCCGGAGGCTCCACGCGGACAAACTAAACGCAAACATCGCCAGGGCGATTTGCACCGCAGATACGTACATCGCCGCCGCCGCATCCACCTGACTTAGCCAGCCGGCAATTATCAATACTGGAATCGCCGCAAGCAGCATGACCAGCCAGTGTGCAAACAGCTCCGCGCTATGGTTCGCAGTTTTTTTGCTCGCACGCGCCGCCAGCACCGGCCAGAGGATAAACACCGTTGCCCCCAGCATCATGTTGGTGTACAGCCACGCCTGGTCCCAGGCAGGCCCGGCCGTTGTTTGGCTGCTCCACCGCCAGCCCATTGCCGCAGCGGCAAGACCAAGCCAGGGCACACCGACACCGGCAATGGCGGCGGGAAGCAGGGAGGATGGCGTTTTTCCCGATGACGCGCGACAGCGCCGTAAGGCGGCATCAATAGCACCACGGATTACACTGATTTTTATGGCGGTCATAGCGATTATCCGTGGTCGTTGCCCACCTTCGGGTTCTGGTTTAGGACTGTTATCCCGGAAATCTTGCTTGGCGCAGGCCCGATTTCCGCTTCAACACCAAAGAGCATCGGTTGCCGGGGTAAACTCTGGCAGCACGGGCAGAACCAGCTCCACAGGCCATCACGGCCACAACGCTCGGCAACAATGGGCGTGGCACATTGGCCGCACGGTTCACCGGCACGGTCATACACGCGCCTCGGCAGATCCCGTGTGGCTTGTCCCTCCAGTGCGGCGTGGCAGAGGGCCTCACCCCATTGCCGCGCCGCCGCGAGCATCGCGGCCATCTGCGGCGCCGTGATGCCGCCCGTGCGGGCGGCGGGATGAATACCCCCGGCAAAAAGCATTTCGCATTTGGTCTGATTACCGATGCCGGCCACCACGGATTCATCCATGATCGCCTGAGCGATGGTTCTGTCCCCGGCAATCTGGCGCAAGCGCTTTTCCCATATATTATCGGTCAGAAATTCATCGGTAAGTTTGGGGCCAAGGCCGGCCAGTGACGCATGGCGATAAAGATTTTCCGTTGGGAGCACCAGCAGTAAAGGCCGGCCTGAAAGGGTCAGACATCCGCCATTTTCAAGAGTAATGCGCATCAGCGGACGACGCCCGGCAGAAGCGGTTAATGGTGCGATATGACTGCACCAGGCGGTGGCAACGGGTTTATGATCGTCCACCCATTGTGCGCTCCAGCGCCAGCGCTTTAACGGATAAATGGCCCAGCTTACACCATGGCTGAAGTTCCAAAGCAGCCAGCGGCCCTGGGAATAAATCTGATTGATGCGCTTGCCCGCACAATGTTTTAACAACACGTTGGCCTGCCAGCGATGGGCCGGCACATCGATACGATCCACCCATTGACGGCCCGCCAGAGCCGCCAGTCTGAAAGAGAGAGCATCAACTTCCGGCCCCTCCATACAGTATTATCCTCCGGTTGCTTCACGCAGGGTTTTACCAATATCCGCCGGGGAATCCGCAACTTGGATCCCGGCATTGCGCAGCGCGGTGATTTTGCTTTCCGCCGTGCCTTCACCGCCGCTGATAATTGCCCCGGCATGGCCCATGCGCTTGCCCGGCGGCGCGGTGCGCCCGGCAATAAATCCAATCACCGGCTTGGTCACATGCTTTTTGACATAAGCGGCCGCGGCCTCTTCCGCAGCACCGCCAATTTCACCAATCATCACAATGGCATCGGTCAATGGATCGGCCTGAAACAGGGCCAGCACATCAATAAAGTCCATGCCCTTCACCGGATCCCCGCCAATGCCCACGCAGGTGCTCTGGCTCCAGCCAAGTTGACTGGTCTGCCAGACCGCTTCATACGTCAGTGTGCCGGAGCGGCTGACAATGCCCACCGCACGCTTGCCTTTTTCCGCGGGAGTGTGGATGTAACCCGGCATGATGCCTATTTTACATTCACCAGGCGTGATTACGCCGGGGCAGTTCGGCCCGACCAGCCGCACCGAAGTACCAAAATCCGCCAGAAATTTTTTGGTTTTCACCATATCCAGAACCGGTATGCCCTCGGTTATGGCAACAATCAATTTGATTCCAGCGGCGGCGGCTTCACAGATCGCATCCGCCGCGAATGGCGGCGGAACAAAAATCATTGTGGCATCGGCCCCCGTGGCCCGCACGGCCTGATCCACCGTATCAAATACCGGCAGGCCGTTGATATCTTTGGCGCCGCCTTTGCCCGGACTGGTGCCCCCAACCATTTTCGTACCGTAATCCAGGCATCCCTTGGTATGAAACGCCCCGCCGCCGCCGCCGGTAATTCCCTGGCAGATCACACGGGTATTTTTATTAACCAATATAGACATCAATCATTCTCCTGTTAATTTCCGGAATACGCTTAGCGCGTGGCCGCGACTATTTTTCTGGCGGCATCATTCAGATCACCGGCGACTTGCAGTGTCGGCAGTTCATGCCGGGCTGAACCAAGTATTTTGCGGGCCAGTTCCACATTGGTGCCCTCCAGACGCACCACCACCGGCACCTTGAAGCCGACTTCCCGGCCCGCCTGAATCAGGGCCTCGGCAATCAGATCGCACCGGGCAATACCGCCAAAGATATTCACCAGAATACCGCGGACTTTTTTATCGGAAAGAATGATGCGGAAAGCTTCAATGGCCCCCTCCGCCTTGACGCCGCCGCCCACGTCCAGAAAATTCGCCGGTTTCCCGCCGTGCAGTTGGATAACATCCATGGTGGCCATGGCCAGGCCGGCTCCGTTGACCAGGCAGGCAATATCGCCATCGAGCTTGATATAGTTGAGATTAGCCGTGGCGGCACGAATTTCCAGGGCATCGGTTTCGGCATCATCTTTAAGCGCCAGAACATCGGGATGGCGGAACAGGGCGTTGTCATCAAAATTGACCTTGGCGTCAATGGCCAGGACTTTGCCGTCTTTGGTGAGCACCAGAGGATTGATTTCCGCGATTGAGCAATCATACTCAATAAAAAATCGCGAAAGTTTCAGCAGAATATCGGCAACAATGTGGGCCTGCTTGCCGGTAAAACCCAGTGCCAACGCGGTACGGCGGACTTGGAAGCCCTGCATTCCCAGAGCCGGATGCAGCGGTTCCTTCATGATGGATTCGGGCCGCTCATGCGCGATGGTTTCAATTTCCACACCGCCCTCCGCCGAGGCAATCATACTGACGGTGGATCGGTCGCGGTCAAGAACGAAGCCCAGATAATATTCATGGGCAATATCCACGGCACCGGCAATGAGAAGTTTTTTTACCGCAATGCCTTCCGGACCGGTTTGGACGGAAACCATGCGGTTATTGAGCATGAATTCCGCAGCGGCCCGTGCTTCAGAGGCGGATTTCACGAGTTTTACAAAACCCGCTTTGCCCCGGCCCCCGGCAAATACCTGTGCTTTGACCACCTGCAGCGGAAAGCCATTTTCCTCAAACGCTTTTGCCGCCTGATCGGCGTTATCCACCACCCGTGCCGCAGGCACAGGGATACCAGCTTTGGCCAGCAAATCACGCGCCTGATATTCATGAATTTTCATTTAACCGAACTCCTATTGAGCCTGTTTTAACCGGCTCGTCGCAAGTGAAAAGATACGCGATTTTTACAAAAAGTTAAACCTCTGATGCGGCGCTCCCCCAAAAATGAGCTTTGACGATCATCAAATCGTTGCCGGCCACGGTAGGATGGGGTTCAAAATAACATCCTAATTCACAGCGTTCATGGTGTTGAGAGCACCGGATGATAATCCGGTGATTGATTTGATGATGTGAACCCACCACCGCATTTCATGCGGTGCTCTTTGGATCTCAATGCGCCACGAGCACCGGATGAAATCCGGTGGTTGATTTGATAATGTGAACCGGCCACCGCATTATCATGCGGTGCTGCATTGGCAACACCGGCCTGCTGGGACGGCTGCGGCAGCCTGATGTTTAGGGCCATCTCCGGATATTATTTCGGACACGATCCTAATTTCCTGTAGAATCCCGCTTATGAAAAAGATGCCCGCATCCCCCGTTTTCATTCCCGCAGCGTCCGCGGATATCACCGCGCACCGGCATGATTTCACCTCAAAAAGACGATTTTGGATTCTGGCTGCGGGGGTGGCATTTGTTCTGCTGTTATTGCAGATTTGGCAGTTGCCGCGGATCGCCGGCTGGACTTTTTTTTCTTTCTTTGATCCAGGCACAGCCTTAAAAGGCGATTTACTGATTTCCATGGGTATGAAGCCCGCCATCGATTTTGGCTACACGCATGGCCTGGCTAGCCTGGTTGCGGCACACTGGGGATTTGTACTGCTGGGGCGCACACCGGCGGCATTTTTAATCATGACCAGTGTGATGGAAGTATTAATGGCATTGGCTATGGCCCGTTTTGCCATCGCCATGCGTTTGTCGCGCGCGGCGCTCTGGTTTTTATTTCTCGCGATGCCCGTGGCGATCATGCCCTGTTACTTAACACTCACGCATCCGCTGGAGGCATTGCTGCTGCTTTGGGCCATCGCAGAGCAGGCATCCGGGCAGCGGGAGCGGGCATTGGCTATATGCACCGCGTGCTTGTTCGTAAAGCCCTCCATGGGTTATGTCTATGGCCTGCTGCTGGTGATTTGGACCTTGCGGGATTGGTACCGGCATGAACGATCCGTGATGAGCTTATGGAAGCGCACCGCACCGGCGATCTGCACAGGGCTGCTGATGGCCGGTGCCATGATCTGGCGGTTCGGGTGGAAATCGCTTCTCTTAACCATTGTGCCGATCACCGGCATGCGGACATACCATGATACGCATTTCGGCTTTTTTTCCGGCAGTGGTTTGCGATTCTGGTCGCCGGCGTATCACCCGTGGTACTACTACATCGTCACGCCGGCGGGAATATGGCTGATCATGTCCGGTCTGTTGCTCTGGGTACTTCTGGCCCGCGGCTTCAAAGCCAAAAAATCGGACGAAACATGGTTGCGCCGGTGCATACGCGGCGGCTTGGCCGGTGAATTTCTTCACACGCCCAATCGCTTGAGGGAAACCGCTGTTTCCGTTGCATTGATGCACATTGCATTTGTACTGGGATTCTATGGCTGGAAATATTCCTGGGAATATTATTCCTATCTTCCCGTGCTCTTTACGGCAGTGGTCATCAGCCGCTGTGGCAAACGGCAATTGCAAGCGGCGGCGGTGTTGGGGGTGCTGGCGATTTGCAGTCAGGCCAGAAACGCAGACCTCACGTTCTGGTGCTGGCAAAACAAAGTACGGAATCTTCAAACCGGCTACCTCTGGGCATATCCGCAACAGTCTGCACAGTGGCAATATGTGGAGCGCAGAGTTGCGGGCCGTCGCACACTTATTCTTTCCAATGGCTATGTGCCATGGATGCCCAGGGGAATGACCATGCCATTAAGCTGGTTTCCGGAACCGGGAATTCCAACCCCCATTGAAATGCAGCGCCTGAAACGCGAAGCGCTGGCCGCACATTATATCGTGGTGCGTCGTGGCTACGGGAAATATAGCTTGTGGGTAAATCCGGCATTCGTTCCGGTTCGCCGCCAATTTTCCATGATCTGGCAAGGTGCTTATTTTTCAATCTGGCGAAATTCTGCTGCCGGGAGGAGCACAGCGCGGTGAAGCCGCAACCAAACAGCCCACAGCTTTGCCGGGGGGAACGGTCCTCAAGAAGCTGGAGGTGGCGCGGCGGAAAATCTTTGCATGATGCGAAGAATTTTGCGGATTGTGGCGTATCGAAATTCAAAAGAGCACCGCATGATAATGCGGTGGCCGATTCACATCAGTATATCAACCACCGGATTTCATCCGGTGCTAAAGGAAGTTATTTTGAACCTCATCCTTGGCGCTATCACGTTCCCTGACGTTCCCTGACGATTGCCCAGCGGGTGAGTTTGGTAATACAATGTTTTTTGCAACGATCTTCAATCGTTGGCCATGGAGTTGTGAATTGCCGGCTTTTTCCCAATATCCACAGATTTCTACCGGGCTGATCGCTCTGATCCGTCTGGACGTTGGCTTTCCAACGGCATTGGGTCGAATGCTGTTTGAAAATCACTGGGCCATCTGGGCGGCCATGCTGCTTATTGGAGCAGCCGGATTATGGCGGGGAATCAATACTCAACGGGCTGCGGTGCGAAATTTTGGCTCTATTTTCATGGCGGTTACACTGCTGTGGATTCTCGTGGCTTGGGCGGTGGTGACACCGCATGAGCGGCTGGTCAACGCCAATAACGCCATCGTCGGCGCTGCGGCACGCGCGGATGTTCCAGCGATTATGAATTATGTATCCAGACGTGCCATTTTTGGCCGGTGGAATTATGCCCAGATTCAGTCCGGTCTTACAGTGCGGCTTGAATCCGCACACATCACTGATAACATCGTCCGCTCCATATCCGTGCAGATCAGGGGCAATCAGGCCATTACGCGGCTGATAGTATGGACCACCACGCGAGATTATGGCCCGGTGGTTACGTCCTGGCGGTTTGTCTGGCAAGATCATCACAGGCCTAGAAATTGGCGGATCATGGAAGTGGATTTACTGGCCATCAACGGCCACCGCACACAGCCAGACGCGGTTATTCCGATGCCCCGATAAACGCGGGATTTTCATATTTCATGAAACACGATCCCTTACGCCACTTGCAGTTGGGCCGGCACCGTGGTGGCGGCCTGGGCACGGGCCGCGTTCAGGTAAGTGCCGGGGCCTAGAAGCCTGGCTCTGGCTCCCTGCATGGTGGCTTCATACGCCTTGAGTGCTTCTGGCGAGGCGCTGACGGCTTTGCAGAGATTCAGCGTGGCTTTCAATGGCATATCGGATTCCGCCGCCGCGAGTTGAATTTTTGCCGGCAGTTTTCCAGGATGTTGACGCAGAGCTTCACTCAAGCGTTCAATGGAATCGGCATCCACAGCCTGGGCATCCACGCAGATTAGCACTTCACGGGCTAGTTTCTGCACGGTTTGTTCGGGCGTCAACACCTCATATACGCGGAAGCCGTGTTCTTCCCGTGTGCGATCCACCTTGCCCCGGAAAAACATCACCGCATCATTTTTTATCAGATCACCATATTTTTTGAATTCGCCGGCGAACATCGTCACTTTTACCGTGCTGGATAAATCTTCAAGAATGATCGTTGCCCATTTCTGTCCCGCGCTGGGACCAGAGCGGACAATGCGTGATTCAACTTTGGAAATCAGGCCGCCGAGAATACCTTCTTTTCCATCATGAGCGGTCTTGATGCTCTGCGTATTCATGGTGGTAAAATCATGGAGCAGGTCTTCATAATCCCGCAGCGGATGGCTGGTAACATAAAAGCCGAGCACAGATTTTTCGTTGGCCATTTTCTGACCCTGCGGCCATTCCGGCACAGAGGGAAGTTTGTACACTTCAGCCGCCCTGGCCATAGCGGATGAACCGCCGCCGAAAAGGCTTTCCTGACCGGCGCGTTTGGCATTTTGTGCGGAACTGCCCGACTGCATGGCGGTTTCAATGGCCGCGGTGGCGGCGGCCCGGTTTTTATGCAGGGAATCAAAGGCACCGCATTTAACCAGCGATTCCATAACCGATTTATTCACCGTGCGCAGGTCCACGCGCTCACAAAAATCAAAGATGCTGGTAAAAGCTTTGTGCGTATTGTCCGCCCGGCTTCCGCGCGCCGCCATAATGGACTCAACCGCCTTATGCCCCACGCCTTTCACCCCGGCAAGGCCAAAACATATTGTGCCATCCACCACACCAAAATCGGAAACGCTTTGATTAATATCCGGCGGCATAATGGGAATCCCCACCCGGCCATCGGGCCGCACGAGAAACCGGCAGTCCTCAATGTATTCCGTGGTTTTGGCCTGATCGATCATTTCGTAGGTCAGCAGGGCGGCCATGTATTCCAGCGGGAAATAAGTTTTCAGATAAGCGGTTTGATAGGCCACGATGGCGTAGCGTGTGGAGTGGCTTTTATTAAAACCATATTTTCCGAACTCTTCAATAAGCGCGAAAATTTGCGCAGCCTGTTCTTTTTTAATGCCATTATTTTCCGCACCCACAATAAAATGCTGCTTTTCCGCGGCAATAGCATCCATCTGCTTTTTGCTGATGGCTTTAATAATTTTGTAGGCCTTGGCCAGCGGGATGCCGCCCAACTGGTTGAATATCCGCATCACCTGTTCCTGGTAAACCATAATGCCATAAGTTTCGGCGAGAATGTTATCCATAATCGGATGCACGGACGGCACTGGTTGTCGGCGGTGTTTGCGGGCGCAATAATCCGGAATCAGATCCATCGGGCCGGGCCGAAACAGAGCGTTGGCGGCGATAAGGTCTTCAATGCGGTCGGGCTTCATTTTAATAAGCAATTCCCGCATCCCCGGCGATTCAAACTGGAATACGCCTTTGGTTTGCCCGCGCTGAAACACCTGCCGATAGACGCGCTGGTCAAGAAGATCAATTTTTTCAATATCCAGCCGGCCCGGACGCGGCCCCGCGGGGTGCTCCGCCGCGGTTTCCTTACCATCTAATCCAACGGCGGAGCGCGGTGGCAGCCCTTGGGGGTAATCCGCTTCAATAAGAGCCAACGCCCGCTCCACAATGGTCAGCGTGCGCAATCCCAGAAAGTCCATTTTCAGCAGACCCGCTTTTTCACATGTCGGGCCGTCCCATTGCGTCATGATGTCTTCACCGCTTTTATACAGCGGCACCACTTCATCCAGGGGCTTATCGCAGACAATCACACCGGCGGCGTGCATGCCGGCATTGCGGCAAAGGCCCTCAAGCCGGCGGGCGATGTCAAAAAGCCGCATGACGTTGGGGTCTTCCTTATACATTTTTTTCAGATCAGCCACCTGCAGGGCGCTGTCGAGCGTCACGCCCACGCCGCCGGGAATCAGCTTGGTGATTTTATCCACCTCGGCCAACGGCATGGCCAGCACCCGTCCGACATCTTTAATGGCGGCTTTGGCGCCGAGCGTGGAAAACGTGATAATCTGAGAAACATTGCCGTATTTTTTGCGGACATATTCAATAACTTTACCGCGGCCTTCCTGGCAAATATCAATATCAATATCGGGCATTTCCGAACGGCTGGGGTCCATGAACCGTTCAAACAGCAGGTCATAACGGATGGGATCCACATTGCATAAGCCCAGCGCATATCCCACCAAGGTACCCACGCCGGAACCTCTGGCCCCCACGGGTATGCCATTTTGCTTTGCAAAATTGCAGAAATCCCACACGATTAAAAAATAGCTCGAAAAGCCTTTGCTTTGAATAACTTTGATTTCCTGCTCCATGCGCTGCCGCAGAACATCATTCAATTCACCATAGCGCTCCAGGACACCTTTTTCGCAGAGTTTGCGCAGATACGCATCGGCGGACACAGCCTGTCCTGTTGCGGGATCGTTGGGCGGGGTATACACCGGAGCATGGCGTTTGGAGAAATCCAACTGCACATCACACATTTCCGCAATTTTCAGCGTGTTGTCGCACGCTTCGGGTATGTCCCGGAAAATGGTCCGCATTTCCTGCGGGCTTTTGAGATAAAGCTGCCGGGAATAATGCAGGCGATTTTCATCCGCCATCGTCTTTCCCATGCTGATGCAGCAAAGCACATCATGCGCATCGTAATCATCTTTTAAGAGATAATGATGATCATTGGTGGCCACCACCGGACAACCCGCCCTTGCGGCCACTTCCAGCAATTGTGGAATGGCGGAAATCTGGGCCGGGTCATCATGGTTTTGCAATTCAACAAAAAAGTTTTCGCCAAAGATATTTTTATATTGTCCCGCGACATCCACCGCCGCAGCCATATCCCCGCGCTGCAAACAGGCCGCTATTTCTGTACCAAAATGGCCATTGATTACCACCAGACCTTCGGAATAACGGGCCAGTGTCTCTTTATCCACCCGCGGACGGTAATAAAAACCTTCTGTATATGCCAAACTGGCCAATTTTAGAATGTTCTTATATCCGGCCTGATTTTTTACCAGCACCACCAGGTGATAAGCCGCCTCACTGATGCCATGGGCATCTTTGTCAAAGCGTGATCCGGGAGCCACATAAAATTCACAGCCCAACAGCGGCTTGATCCCCGCTTTTTTGGCCTCCTGATAAAACTCCACCATCCCGAAGAGATTGCCATGATCGGTCAGTCCCAGAGCGGGCATTCCCATTTCCGCCGCCTTGGCACACAGCCCCGGTATAGTGGCGCCCCCGTCAAGTAAAGAATAATGGGAATGTCCATGCAGATGAACAAATGAATCCTGATAACCTGCCATGCCGTGCGCCTCCGTGCAGAAATTAACTTACCAGGATTATACCGGCTTTGGTTGCGGGGATAAAATCCAGAGGATAAATTTTTAGCAGCACAAGTACGTGACAATTGACGCGTAATTTTCCTGCGGCAAAAACACACTTCCGCCCCGGTGGGCCGTGACGGTGCTCAATGCCACAATCCGCAAAATTCTACGCGGCGTGCAAAAATTTTCCACCGCGCCATCTCCAGTTTTAGTGGAACGTTACCACCGGCAAAGCCGGGGCTATGTGCTGGGCGTGGCAATGGGGGTATTACCGGCTTTTGAATTTCCCTTAAAATCGTTTCCATTTCCGCTCAATAATCGGTATTCTTTCCGCCCTTGGGTTGTTTTGCGTATGGAGCATCACGATGGCAACATCCATTGAATTTATCGCCCGGCACGAAGCCGCGCTGACTGGTAATTATGGCAAGCTGCCGGTGGTGCTTGCGCGCGGACAGGGATCCACAGTTTGGGATGTCGATGGCAAAGAATACATCGACTTTTTTGCCGGCTTCGGCGGCACAATTCTGGGGCATTGTCATCCCCGGCTGGTTGATACCATGACCCGGCAGGCACAAACATTGTGGCAAGTGGGCAACCAGTTTTACAGCGAGCCGCAAATACGCCTGGCTGAGCACCTCAAATCCAAGGCTTTTGATGGCCGCGCCTTTTTCTGCCACAGTGGCGCGGAGGCGGCGGAGGCGGCGATAAAATTAGCGCGCTTATCCGGCGGACCGGATCGCCCCAAAATAATCACCATGCAGAAAGGATTCCATGGCCGAACCATGGGGGCGCTTTCCGCCACCGCCGGCCCGGCACAAAATGGCTTTGCGCCATTAGTCCCCGGGTTTGTCCATGTTCCTTTTGACAATCTTGAAGCGTTGGAAGAGGTGGTGGACGGGACCACCGCGGCGGTGATGCTGGAACCCATTCAGGGCGAGGGCGGAATAAATGAACCTGCCAAAGGGTATCTGCGGGCGGTACGGGAATTATGCAACCGCTGCGGGGCGTTGTTGATATTTGATGAAGTCTGGACGGGCGTGGGCCGCACGGGCCACTGGTTTGGCCATCAAATTTCCGGCGTAACTCCCGATATTATGACGCTGGGCAAAGCCTTGGGTGGCGGCGTACCGGTCGGGGGCATCTTGGCGCAACCGCGCCTCGCCGCCCTGCTCAAACCCGGCACGCACGGCTGTACGCTGGGCGGTAATCCAATTTGCGCCGCTGTCAGTGCCACGGTGTTTGATGTCATTGAACAGGAAAAGTTGCTGGACTGCGCCCGCAGCGCTGGAGCCAGGATTCGCGATTGGCTGGCCGATTCCACCTGCAAAAGCCGCATTCAAGCCATGCGCGGCGCGGGGCTTTTTATAGGTGTGGAGTTGGCCATGCCTGATGCCACACCGGTGGTGCGCCACGCGCTGGACCATGGCCTGATCATCAACGCCACGCAAAAAAATGTACTGCGTATATGCCCGTCGCTGATCATCACGGAACAACAGATTCAAAAGGCTCTGGCCATTCTGGAAAAAGCGATTCTGGCAGTTTGATTTTCCAACTCAATGGATACAATATAGTTCGTGATGTATTGTGCCGGGAGGGCATTACAATGCTGATTCAAGAGTGTATGAAATGTTCCCGTCCGGCGCTGATCCATATTACGGAGGTGGCGTCCAAAGGACCGCCCGCAAAAATCATTGAAATCCATCTTTGCCTGGAACACGCCATTGAGGCCGGCCTCATGGGCGCGCCGGTGCTTTTAGGCAAGACCTCTTCCGGCAAGCTGTCCGGAAAGAAACCGCCGCTGCATCCTGAACTCGCCAAGATTCAGCAGCTTGATGCTGCGGTTGCTGCCGCCCAGGATGAAGACACCGTTGCATCATCCATCGCTTGCCCCACCTGTGGCGTAACCTGGGCGCAATTTCAGAAGTGCGGCCTGCTGGGCTGCGCCAACGATTACACCTTGTTTGAAAAACAGCTTACCGATCTGATTCGTTCCATGCATGAACGCCACACCCAGCACATCGGTAAAATCCCGCCTCAGAGTACTGCGGCGAATATGGTGGCCCGGGCCAGAAAAATACAGATTCAGACGCAACTCAACTCCGCCCTGCAAGGCGAACGCTACGAAGAAGCCGCCCGCCTGCGCGACCAGCTCCGCCAAATGACCGGCCCGGAAGAAAAGAGCACCGCGTAAATCGCCATGAATCCGCTTTGCCACCACCGCGCCGCGGGATCCACCATTTCCGATTGGAACAAAGTCCTCTTTACGACGGCACCTGATTGGCCCGCGGGTGGGCGCTTTCATACACATCCTGAATTCGCTTGGTGGTCAGATGGGTATAAATCTGCGTGGTGCTGAGGCTCTGGTGCCCCAGGAGTTCCTGTACCACCCGCAGGTCCGCGCCATGGTTGAGCATGTGTGTGGCAAAGCTGTGCCGCAGAGTGTGCGGACTGATATCCGGGTCCAGATGAGCTTCAATGAGGTATTTATCCAATTTCCGCCGCACGGAGCGAGTGCTTAACCGCTGTCCGTGCTTGTTGATAAACAGCGGCGCCTCCGGCGAATCCCCGGTCATGATGACTTTTCGCTGTTGCATGTATTTGGATAACGCATTGACCGCGGTTTGTCCAACCGGGCTGATGCGCTCTTTTTTACCCTTGCCGCGCACCTTAATAACTCCGCCGACGGTATCGAGATCATCAAGATTCAGCCCCACGAGTTCACTGACCCGCAGGCCGGAAGAGTAAATGACTTCCAGCATGGCCTTGTCGCGCGAACCAAGAATGTCCGTGTCATCGGGAGTTTGCAGCAGGAGCGTCACCTGTTCTTCGGTCATGAATTTGGGCAGGCGCTTGTCCAGTTTGGGCGTGCGGATGCTGAGCATCGGATTGTTGCCGGTAAGACCGCGCTTGTTAAGGAATTTGAAAAAGCTGCGGAGTGTGGCCAATTTGCGAGCCACCGTCGCCTTGGAATAATTGTGTTCACGCATGTGCTGGAGATAGCGCCGGACATCTTCGGCATTGGCATTGAGCAACAACTGCTCCACCTGCTCGGGCGGTGGTTCAGCGGGATGCTCGTTTTGTTTACTTTGCATTTGCCGCGAAAGATCAACCGCCGCATTACCGGTTGCCGGTTGGGAAAGCAGAATGCTGGCCGGAATATCCGGGACTCCCGCCATAAATTGCCCGAACTGCCGCAGATCGGCACCATAACATTTACTGGTATAGGTGGAGAAATGGCGTTCGAATTGCAGATAATTCAGGAATTCCTGAACCTTTTGTGGTAATGTAAGTGTTTCCATAATATTCAACTGCTCCAAGGCCGGTAACGGGTTGCCCATTCATCCAGGAACAGGCTTGCCGCATCATCCGACCGAATTTAAATCCTGTCATAAGCCTCATCCGTTCGGCTTAAACCGCCCACAACGCTTTTTACGGCAAGATTAACTGCCCCGCGATATACCACAGCCGCTTGTCGGATGGGCTGTTCAGAGGCCCGACAGCCTCTGATCGCGAAACGGTTAGCTCAACCGTATCCTAGGTTGTTTATCGGCAATCGCGGAGAAATGGATGAGATACAGTTGACAATACGTCCCTTAAGATAATGGATATGGGACGCAGGCAGGCGGAACGGCCATTTTGTAACATGGTTTCAGCTTGAAATGCCACAAAACATTAGAATTGGCGTTGGCGGCACCGCAAAATTATTACGGTGAATTTTACGGCGCAATTTGAAACAAAACAGGGTGCTTTCAACACAACAAACCCATGATACAACACCATCATTGCGAATTTTTACAGCCGGTGGACTTCGGTTTTTCGGTCGCGGATTTCGGTTATTTACCGGGAACTTCACCCGGCAGCGAAGTGGAATATGGTCCCATTGTATTGGCTTCGCTGGGGCCGCCGGCGGACTTTTGCTTCATGGGCGAAAGCCCATTCATCGTGCTGTGGCTGGGCCGCGGTTTATCCAACGAAGCAAACATGGCGCGACTGTGATTGGTCATTGTTTCCAGACGGAATGTGGCCTGCAATTCGCCGCTGTGACACAGGGTGTATAACATCGTCACAAGCCGTTGATATGAAATGGCGATATATGGTTCCTTGGGATTAAATTTGGGTGAAAAAGGATCTGGAGCGCTGGCCAAAGCGGTGATCACCGCCGGCAACTGCGGCTGACAGCTCATCTGCACAACTTTCTGCGTCAGTGGATCACGATAATACAACATCACGGGCAGAGATGATTTTCCCTTTACCGGCGTGGTGGCCGGGGCGGCAAGAGGATAATTGATGGTCAATGAACCATGCGGACTGATATAAAGCGTTCCCGGCACCAGCACTGGAATGGTTCCAATGATACCAATCTGTGGAAGACGATGCGATGTCACATAAATAAGTGAAGACGTATCCACAGGCAGCACATTCATGAGAAATTTTCCCAGGAACGGCTCGCGGTACATGTGGGTGGAATGAATTGCTTCCAGCCCCTTATAGGCCAGAATCTGAAGATCCGGATTGTTGGAACGCAGGAGTTTGGAATAAGCCAGCGTGGCATTGATGCGATCGCCGGTTCGCGCGAGTGCCCGGATGGCGGTGTGTTGAAACGGACTTTTGGAATCGGTGGCATATTTTGCCAATTCGGAGATGGCATCTTCATCACCGATATAACTGCCGGCCAGAACCGTAAAGAAACGCACTGCGGGCTGGGGCGATCCATAGTGAAGCCGCAGCATGGGGATAATTGGCCGGCCCAATTGCTCAAGTGCCAGCGCCAACGATTCATCCGGTGCGTTGGGATCGCGGAGCGACTTAATTAAAACCGCCGCCTGCGAAGCGTCAAATCCGGGCATGTCGCGTTGTAAATACAAAGACATGACGCGCCGGACAAATCGCGCCGGGTGCCGACGATACTTGGATGGAATATGCAGACGGATCATCATGTCATTTTCCGCATTGGCCACGGCTGGATAACCGCCGAAGCGTTCATTGATAATTCTCTCCACCAATGCACTGATACGATAAGACGGACTGTACAATTCCAGCATCACCGGCAAGCTGTCGGTGACCACTCCCCCGCCGAGAACACGGCCATTGCGAATGATTTCCGCCGGCTTTTTCAACACACCGCCGGTATCAAACGGATTGCAAAATACCGGCCCCATACCATGGGCAATGGAATTTGTCTGCACGATCTTCCGGATGTGCGTGCGTAATGGCACCGGCCACAACAGCCCATTTTCCAGATTGGTTGTGGCGGTTCCAGGTAATGCGGTGACATAAAGATCAAAGTGCGTCCCCGCCGTGGCCATCGGGGGTATGGCCCCCTCCACAAACACCGCCGCCACTTCACGCGAATTCAAAATCCGCTCGGGATCGTATTGCTCTGTTCCGCGGCTTAAATATCCCGCGCCATTTTTTACCAGCCGGTCAACGAGAATGCCGCGTATGGCGGGCGGCATTTCACCGCTGCCGGTATTGGGCAATCCCGCCACCACGCCCCACGCCCGCACAATCAGCGGACTGTCGTAAGCCAGCGCCGCCACCGAGGCAATGGTGCCCCGGAGAGCCGGATAAATGGAGGGTTTGAGGTGCATGTCCTGCAATGAAATTGGCGGGCGGCTGGGCCGCTTGGGTTGATCGGAGCACGCGGCAATGGCCATTGCCAGCGTTCCGGCGACGGCAATAATGCAAACCGTTTTAATTGATTTCATTTTTTTGAACATTTAAACACCTACGCAGGCCCGTCATACCGTCGCAATAACATCGAATCTTCACAGCGTAGCATAACCCCCCATTGGTTCTAACGCCATGAAAAATATCACCGATAATTATTAAACTGGATCGGAATCTCAGGCGGTCTGGTCCGCAAGTCCGCAATGACCGCCTGCAGGTCATCTTTTTTGGAACTGCTCACACGCAACGATTCGCCTTGAATACTCGCATTTACTTTCAGGCCCATATCTTTGATGCGCTTTTGCAAGGCTTTGGCGGTTTCACGGTCAATACCGCTTTTGAGCTTGATCTTCTGACGCACGGTGTTGTGCGTGGCGGATTCCAATTTCTGTTTATCAAGGCTCCGGGCATCCACTCCGCGTTTGACCATTTTGGAAATCAGCACTTGAATGACAGCGGCAAGCTGGGTTTCATTATCAGCGGTTACCGTGATGAGTTTCTCTTTCTTATCCAGTTCCGATATTGCCGCCGCCGTGCCGCGGAAATCAAAACGCGTGCCGATTTCCTTTTGTGCCTGCACGACAGCGTTATCCAGTTCCTGAAGATTCACTTCATTGACAATATCAAACGACGAATCCGCAGCCATCATGAAACTCCTGTAAGTCCACCGGATTTAGCTCCGGCAATTCTGCAATCATTTTTTCCGTCATTACCGGCTACCAGCCTCGGAACTTGATGATATCCGCCGGCAGGCGTTTGCGCTGAATTACTTTATGCAGCGGCCCAATGACCGCCGCAATCACCAGCGTCCAAATCACCGCCAGGAGCACATACTTGGCCCAGTCGGGATCTTTCGGTACGGCGATAACCGGCCTCTGGAGCGCGGCTCCAATGGGAACCGCCGCCGAGGCGGTGCGCACGATAGAGAGCGCAGCCACGGCCAGCGCCAGCATAGCCGCCCGCGAATCAGACACCCGGCGACAAGCCAGCAAGTTCATGCGATCACCTTATTGAGCGGATAGCTGATCAATCCCGAGGCACCCGCCCGTTTGAGCAGCGGAATAATCTCGCGTTCCATTTTCTCTTCAATAATGACTTCCACCGCCACCCAGTTACCATCCGCCAGTGCGGAAATAGTAGGCGATTTTTCCGCCGGTAGAATTTTCAGCACGGCATCCAGTTTATCCTTGGGGGCGTTGAGTTTAAGGCCGATTTTTTCGCGTGCGTTAATTGCGCCATGCAGCAGCAGCGCGATATTTTCTATTTTTTCGCGTTTTACCGGCTCTTTCCAAGCCTGGTGATTGGCTATCAGGCGCGTGGTGCTGGTCAGGAGCGTATCAACAATCCGCAGATTATTAGCGCGAATGGAAGAGCCAGTTTCTGTAATATCCACAATGGCGTCCAGCAGGCGGGCCTTGACTTCCGTAGCCCCCCAACTGAATTCAACCCGTACGGGAATGTTCCGATCCTGAAAATATTGCCGCGTGACATTCACGAGTTCCGTGGCAATAACACCATCGCGCAGATCTTCGGGACCTTTGACGGCTGATTCCTGGGGAACCGCGAGAACCCAGCGTGCCGGACGGCTCGTGGCTTTGCTGTAAACCAACTCGGCGACCTCATGCACATCGGATTTATTTTCCTTGATCCAGTCTGAACCGGTAAGGCCGACATCAACGACGTTTTCCTCAACATATCGCGACATTTCCTGCGCCCGGAAAAGCACCGCTTCAATGCCGGGATCATCAATGGATGGAAAATAGCTGCGGTCATTTATGGAAATACGCCATCCAGCCTTGGCAAAAAGATCAACCGTGGCGTTTTCCAGCGACCCCTTGGGAATTCCAAGCCGCAAAATATTTGGCGACGGCTTTAACATGCGTTAGCTCCAAATTATCAATGTGTCAGCAATCCAATTCTATAACTGTCGCAGCATACTATTTACTCTTGCCGGCGTGATGTTTCACCTTCGCCGCCGGCTTGCTGTGACTGGCGGAAGATTTGGCCGGCGCCGGCTTCGCCGGCGGGACAGGCTTCCCTTCCGGCGCTTCCGGCGCGGCTTTCGGCCCCTGCGTTGCCGTACTGGCATTCACCGCCGGCGGCGCCAGCATCGGAGACGGTACTTTGGCCGTCTTTGGCCAGACGCGCGGCACCCATTCATCAATTTCCTTGCGCACGCCATGGTGAAATTTCAACATGTCTCCAGCGCGAATATGTTTTTCCAGTACATGCTGTATTTCCGGAATCATGGCTTCCGCCTGGAAACACTCTTTGCTGATCAGCCAAAGCTGCAATTTGGTATCCACCGGGGCCGCGGCAACATCAAAGCATTCCAGCGCCACCACCGCCTCCACATAAGAGTTCATGCCGGCCAGCGTCTGGAGATACTTGCGGATGTCCCCTTTTTTCATGCCATGCAAACCGTCGATGCTCATCTGATGTTCACGGTCAAATATCGACTGAAGCGTCCGATGCAACATGGCACAACGGGACTCGGCAAACGGATACCGCACACCCAGTGCAGCCGCCAGTTCAATGGCCGGGGTCACACGCAATTCGTTAAAATCAACGACGGAACTCATGATCCGCGCTTCCGCCGCCAGCAGTCGGTTGGAATCGCTGTCAAATTCCAGAAACGCCCGGACCAGCCGGGCCAGCGGGTCCTGCTTTTCAGGAGATCCGCTGGGAGCGGCCTTGATAAGCCGCTTGATGATCTTGTTTAACGTATCCAGATTGGAACCCGATTTATTCATAGTAACCTCATATCAATCATTGATGATCCGGATTTTCAGCCGGTGCAATATCCCGTCGGTCCTCGCCAGGCTCCGGCCCGGCCGATTCATTGAGCGCCTGAAGCACCTGGGCCTGCTTCTTGAGCGACTCATCAAGCATAAATGATAAACGCGGGGCAAATCGGATTTTCATACCGTCGGCCACATGCTTCTGAATGACCCCGCGCGCCGAGACCAGTCCGCTCATAACCGTTGATTCCGGGCGATCCGATAAAATGCTGATATAAACCCGCGCTTCCCGCAAATCCGGTGAGACCTGTACCCGTGTGACGCTTAGCAGGCCGCAAATCCGCGGATCCGAAAGGTCGCGCACTATCGCCTCGCTGACCAGGCGGCGAACCTGCGATTCAATTTTCTGCTGTCGGATACTCATTGGATCAATTCCCGCTTCGCGGAGTCCGGATGATCTGTGCCACGTCCAACCGGTACGGTGTTATTTTCGGTTTAACGCCCGAACACCGCCGATATTACAATGTTCTGGCAACATCCACGGTCTTGTAGGCTTCCAACCGGTCGCCGATTTTAATATCGTCATACCCGGCAATTTTCAGACCGCACTCCAATCCGCCGCGCACCTCACGCACGTCTTCCTTAAACCGCTTCAGCGATTCCAGGGCCAGATTTTCCACCACCACAACGCTTTCACGGATCAGGCGATACTTGTTGTTGCGCTGCAACAAACCGTCTGTGACCATGCAACCCGCGATGTTACCCAGGCGGCCAACCCGGATAACCTGCCGGATTTCCGCGTGGCCCAGCGTCTGATGCTGCTGCTCCGGCGACAACATACCACTCAGAGCCTTGCGGATATCATCCGTGATTTCATAAATCACGCGGTACAACCGTATTTCAACCTGCAAATGTTCGGCGAGTTTGCGGGCGGCTTCATCCGGCACCACGGAAAATCCGACGATAATTGCTCCTGATGCATCCGCCAGAAGCACATCGCTTTCTGAAATTCCGCCTACCGCCGCATGCAGCAGTTTTACCTGCACTTCCTGTGAAAGCTCCTCCGTCATGGTTTTCTTCAACACATCCACCGAGCCTTGCACATCGGCCTTGAGAATCATGTTGAGTTCTCTGATCTTATCGCGCTTGATGCTGTCAAAGAGATTATCCAACGTCACTTTATGCCGCCGGGCAATTTCATGCTCGCGGTCCATTTGCGCCCTTTCCTGCGCAATGGCCTTGGCCTGTGCGGGGTCATCGACCACATACATGGAATCACCGCCCACGGGCACTTCATCCAGACCTATTACTTCCACCGGGGTAGCCGGGAGTGCTTCGGTAATGCTGTGACCCTTGTCATCCAGCAATTGCCGCACCCGTCCCGACGACGGCCCACAGACAATGGAATCACCGATCTTCAACGTGCCGTTACGCACAATCACCCGGGCTACAACACCGCGCAGAGGATCCATAAATGCTTCAACCACGGAGCCGCGCGCCGGCATATCCGTGGCAGACTTCAAATCCCGCAATGTCGCGACATAATCGAGATACTCAATAAGTTCCTTGACGCCCAGCCCTGTTACAGCGCTGGTACGCACGACCTCCACATCGCCGCCCCACTCCGCGGGATTCAGCCCCTGCTCCGCCAATTGCCCCAGTACACGATTGGCATTCGCCTCCGGCTTATCAATTTTATTCAACGCCACGACAATGGGCACATTGGCCGCTTTAGCATGGCTGATGGACTCCACCGTCTGCGGCATGACGCCGTCATCCGCCGCCACCACCAGCACCACCACATCGGTGACATTGGCTCCGCGCGCCCGCATGGCCGTAAATGCCTGATGGCCCGGCGTATCCAAAAAGGTAACGCGTTTGGCCTTGCCATCGGATCCGTTTATCGTGACGGTATACGCACCGATGTGCTGCGTAATACCGCCCGCCTCACCGGCCGCCACATTGCTGGATCGGATTTTGTCCAGCAGACTGGTCTTGCCATGATCGACGTGTCCGAGCACTGTGACAATTGGCGGACGCGCCACTTTTTCGGCGGCCTGTTCACGTTCAGAGTATTGCCGCTCCAAGATCGTAAAGAGCGATTCCCGCTCTTTAATGACCAGTTCAACGCCATACTCCATCGCCAGCAATTGTGCCGCCGCCACTTCAATGGGCTGATTGACGGTCAACATAACGCCCTGCTCCATAAGCTTTTTCAGCAGATCACCGGCCTTGACGCCCAGAAGCTCGGAAAGCTCACGGGCGGTAACCGGCGGGATGACGGAAATGCTTGATGGGCGTTGGTATTCAACATGCGCGGCCTGTTCCCGCTGCTGCGATTTATTCAATGCGCGGCGATGAGCGCGGAGTTTTCCGCCCGTCGCGGACGCCAAACGCTCGGCCCGATCCACCAAATCGGCATCCGTCCAATAGCCCGCTGGCAGTTCCAGTCCGGCATCGGCACTGCGACCAGAGGTATTGCGGGAAGTTCGCCCGCCTTTACGCCTTGGCGAATGACCTTCCTCTTCATCAAGATTGCGTTCCGTCTGATGGCGTCCCTTGTTGCGCCCGGAAAAGCCACCAGAATGCGGCCGATCCATCATCGGGCCGACCCCGGTGGATGATCCCGGAGCCGGGCGTGCCCTCGGACGCGGAGCCGATACCGGATCGGGTGCTTCCACGCGCACAACCTTGGGGCCTTGCAGTTGCGCGGGAGTGGGCACATTTCGCGGCCCCACAGGCGTAACGATTAATTTTGCCACCACATTGGGCACGCCGCGTGGGACTACCTTGATTGTGGGCTTAACGGGTTTGACCGGAGCAACAGGCGCCTCCGGAATAACCGGTGATGGCGGTACCGCCACCGCAGACGCTGAAGGGGTATGCACCGTTGGAGATTCAGGCACCTCGTCCGCCAATGATTTGGCGGAAGTTTTCATGCCGGCAAGATCGTCGGCATCGGTTTTATGCGTATCGGGCGCAACGGTTTTTTTATCGTGCGCTTTTTCCTCATGCCCGGATGGCTTGGCCTTCGCATGATCCGCCACCGTTCCGGCGTGCCGGAATGTATCCTCTTCTATGGTTACCAAGGGCACGGTATCCGTGGAAATATCTAACTTTTCCGGCGGTTCAGCCACATCAACAGCAATATCGCCATCATGGCTGTCGTGCGCGTCGCTGGAAGAGTCCCCCTCGGATGCGGACTTGCGGACCCGGCGTGCGGTTTTCCCCGTGGCTCCGGCGGCGCGGGAACGGGCGGGGCTTTTCTTTTTCACCTTTTCCACATCGACGTGCGCGGTGCGCTCCACCGCTGTGGTCGGATTGGTGGTGCTGAACCATTCCCTGATCGTGGCGGCAAGACCAACGCTGACCACACTAAGGTGGTTGTCGATCTTCGGTACACCTTCCGCCTCGCATTTGGCGATGATCGCTTTGCTGTCAATGCCAAGCTCGCGGGCAATCTGGAAAACTTTCTGAGTGCGCAATGAAAACTCCCGTATAGCCGAACGCCGGATGACCGCTACAGCCATCCCGGCCGCCATGCGTCATATTAATTCGACGAAGCCGGTTCCGTCGGTTGTGACGAATCAACCGCCGGCGCATCCGCTTCCGCCGCTCCGGCATTTTCTGCCGCTCCTGAAGACACCACCGCTTCCGTTGATTCCGCCGGAGCCTCTGATTCCGGCGCACCGGCTGTTGTGGTTTCAGCAGACGCCTCCACAGCCTCCTGCTTGGCCGCCGCGGCATCCGCCGCCTTCCTGGCCTTGTCCTCTTCTTCCACGCGTTTGCCGGCCTCGCGGCCAACTTCAATAACCTTTTTGGCCAGTTCCTCGGTAAGTTCCAGTTCCTTTACCAGAGGCGCAAAGCCAACTTCCTGCAAGTCCCGCAGATCAATAATGCCCAGCGCCACAAGCCGGTCAATGAATTTGTCATCCACGCCTTCAATGGTCCGCATGGCCTTTTCAAGATCATCCAGCCCCTTGCTGTATTCCGTGGGCGTGAGGATGTCAATATCCCAGCCCGTCAGCCGGGCCGCCAGACGGACATTCTGCCCGCGCTTGCCAATAGCCAGTGAAAGTTGCGTTTCATTGACCACCACGGTAGCGCGGCCCAGTTCAAAGTTCAGGGAAATTTCCACAATTTCCGCCGGCTTTAACGAGTTGGTAATCAACACCTGCGAGGATTCATTCCACCGCACAATGTCAATTTTTTCGCCGCCGAGTTCATCAACGATATTTTTAATCCTACTGCCGCGCACACCCACGCACGCGCCCACGCAGTCCACTTTCGTATCTATGGAGGAGACCGCAATTTTGGTGCGGTATCCCGCTTCACGGGCCAGGGCCTTGACCTCAATAATTTTTTCCTGCACTTCCGGCACTTCCAATTCAAAAAGCCGGCGGATGAAATCCGGATGCGAACGCGACAGCACGATTTTTACATGATTGCCCACATCCCGCACTTCCAATACCAGACAGCGGATGCGTTCCCCGACATGATGCGTCTCACCGGGAATTTGCTCACTTTTGGGAAGAAAGCCCTCACAGCGCCCTAAATTCACGGACAATGCCGTGCCTTCCGCCCGGGCCACAGCACCGGTGATAATCTGCCCCTGCCGATCCGCGAATTCCTCCAGGATGCTGCCCCGCTCATCTTCACGGATTTTCTGGATCAGAACCTGTTTGGCGGTTTGCGCGGCAATGCGGCCAAATTCACGGTAATCAATGAGTATGCCATTTTTATTGACTTGAATCTCACCGGTCATGCGGTTAATGGTGCAGGCCACATCCTCTGCTTCGCCATAAAATTTCCGTGCCGCGGAATGCAGTGACATTTCAATATCCGTGAAGATTGATTCCTTTTGAATGTTTTTATCCCGCGCGATGGAATCAACAATTCTCAATAATTCCTGGTTCATAACAACCTGTCCTCGTTCCATGCTATATTTACACCGCCGCCGCTTCACACGCAGGCATGATGCGTGCAACCGCCCCGGCAGGCGAATCGTCGCCGGTTACAGCAATCTCCGGCTGTACCCCAAGCCAGAAAACAGCGCCGTCACACCAAGTAAGGTGTGATCCAAATCAAGGTTTAAGACACGTTTGAAATGTCAACCTTGCAGACACACCGACTGGTGAACTGCACAGCCGGGTACACCGCGACAGCATGAGGTTGTAATCCTCATGCTGCAACATAATTCAGCTCAATAGCATGCATACGCTACGCACCTGAATAACCAACCGGCTTCCAGTACGGAAACGCCAATCGTCCCGAATCTGGAAATTTATATTATAACCCAAGTGGATAATTACACAAATAACCCATACTTCAATAACCCACCCTGCCGCGGTGCAAGGGGAGATTCCCTGTTGTTCTAAGGGCCATGCTGCGGGTATCCTTTGTTCATGCATACGGATGATATTGACCGCATTTTGCTTACGCACAGCGCCATTGCCCGGCGTGTGAACAGCCTGGCACAACAGATTGCCGCCGCTTATACGGATCGGGAAATTGTCATCGTACCGGTGCTTACCGGTTCGATGATCTTTATGGCCGATCTTATCCGCAAGTTGCCATTGAAAATGCGGATTGATGTGGTGGCGGTATCAAGTTATCCTGGCCGCAGCACCCGCAGCCGTGGAGCATCCATCATGTTCCGCGGCGCGTTGCCGATGCGGGGCCGGGATGTGTTGATTGTAGATGACATACTTGAAAGCGGTCAGAGCATTGCGGCGGTGGCGAAATTAATGCGCCAACGCGGAGCCAAATCCGTCAAGACCTGCGTTTTGTTGCGCAAGCCGCAGGCGCTGGAGAAAAATCTTTCCGCCGACTTTCTCGGCTTTGATATACCGGATGAATTTGTGGTTGGCTATGGGATGGATTACAACCACTACTACCGCAATCTGCCTTATATTGCCGTGCTTAAATCCAACATATTACGCTCCCCTGCCTCACCACGCTCATCACCGTAGGGATCGTCGTACTAGTGGCCTACGGATTTGCCGCCCTGGCCGTCAACATCACTTTCACAGCAATTCCGCGATCCATTCAATGGGGTGCAGTGGTTTTTGTTCTGTGGCGTGGTGTATTTGATGGCGGCAGGAGGTGCCGGGGGCGAGAATGACCGCATCCGCTGGAGCGTGCCGCAGTGGATCAAATTCCGGCTGGCTGAAAATTTTTATTGATAAATCATAGTGATCCCGCGTATAACCAAATCCCCCAGCCATGCCGCAGCAGCCGGTATTGAGAACATTCGCATGGCCCGCCGCCAGCCGATCCAGCAGGTCCGCATCCTCCTTCATGCCCCACAAGGCTTTGGCATGGCAGTGGCCATGAAACAGAACTGGACTGTCGGATTTTTTCCGCAGTGTGGGGATTACCGGATGGTTATTCCAGCGGCGCTGAATAAAACCGGTGGGAGAGATGGCTTTATGCGCCAGTTGCGCCAGGAGTTCCGGCTGGCCGATGCCGCGTATTTGCTGCCAGTCATCCAGCATGGCACTGAGACAGGATGGTTCACAAACGACGATGGCCACAACATTGGCATCCAGAATCGCGGGCGTAAGACGGGCCAGAGTGTTGGCAATCGTGGCGGTGGCTTTTTCCAGCAAGCCGTTGGAGATCATGGCTCTCCCACAGCACGCATTGCCCAGGAGTTCCACGCTATAACCCAGCCGTTGAAATACCCGCGTTGCCGCCACGCCAATATGTGATTCATTAAATGCGGTAAAGCAATCGGCAAACAACACCACTCTGGGAGCGTTGACAGGATTATTTGCGGCCAATTCCTGGTTGAATCTTTTCTGCAGGGATGGGGAAAACTCCGGCAGCCCGCGTTGTGGGGCCAGGCCCATAATTTTGTTGATCATGCCGCGTATTGGAGGCAGATTCTGCACGCCATTGGCTAATCCCGGCACCATGGCTCCAGCCCGGTTAAGCCAATGAACATTGCCGAAAATGCGTGCCGCCAGGGGTATGCCAGTTTGTCGATAGCGCTGGGCGGTGTATTCCGCTTTGAGCCGGGCGATATCCACACTGCTGGGACATTCGGTTTTGCAGGATTTGCAGGAGAGGCATAAATCCAGCGTCTCAATGGTTCCGGCATCGGTCCAATTGGGCCGGTCGGAAGTTTCCAGAATACTGCCGCGCAACGCATTGGCCCGGCCCCGTGGAGAATGCCGCTCATCAAGTGTGGCCCGATAGGATGGGCACATGGTTCCGCCGGAAGTCTTCCGGCAAAACCCGGATCCGTTGCACATTTCCACCGCGCCGCTGAATGATTCCTGATCGGAATAATCAAAATATGTCTCTACGTCCATATTCTGGGTTTGCCGCAGAGCCTGCTGCCGAAGCTGTGTGGTGATGGTTTCCAAAGCGCCGGGATGGACAATCATGCCGGGATTCAAAATGCCCGCCGGATCAAAAACCGCTTTGATCTGTTCGAAGGCCCGCATCAGCTCCGGGCCAAAATATTCCAAAAGCAGCGGCCCGCGCACCCGTCCGTCGCCATGTTCACCGGACATCACGCCGCCGCAATCGCGGGCCAGACGGGCTGTTTCCAAGGCGATTTCCTGCATGGCCCGCTGATCCGCCGGATCGTGCAGATCCAGCATCGGGCGCACATGCAGCACCCCTACCGAGGCGTGGGCGTAAAATGCCGCGGTGGTGCCATGGGATTCCACAATGGCTTTGAAGCGTTGGATAAATTCCGCCAGCCGCGGCACGGGAATGGCGTTATCTTCCACAAACGTAATGGGCTTGCGCCGGCTGGATAGCGCATGGAGCAATGCCTCCGCGCTTTTGCGCAGTGTCCAAGCCTGATTCATCTCCGCCGCTTCACGGAAGTTACGCGCTGCGGGGGCCGAGAGTGCCGGAGATGCAAAGCAGGCATCCAGTTCCGCGCGATTGTTTTCCGCCTGATATTCCACGTACAAAATTGCCGCGGGCAAGTGGCCGTCAATTAATGGTACAACCTCCAATTGCCTCCGTGCCTCGGCATTGCCTTGTGCCGTCTGCAATACCACTTGATCCAGAAGTTCCACGGCACTGGGTTTGGTTTCCAGAATCGGCAGCAAATGGTCCAGCGCCTGTTCGAGAGAATTATAAGCCAGAATAGCCAAGCCCCGCGCCGCGGGAAGCGGATGCAATTTCAACCGCGCCGCTGTGATAACCGCCAGCGTCCCCTCACTGCCGCAAAGCAACCCGGTAAGGTCTAAATCCGCCACGTCCACACCGGCATCCAATTGCCGGAGAATCAGATCCAGTGAATACCCGGCATTTCTGCGGATGAGTCTGGGGAATCTTTCACGAATAAGTGCGGCATGTTGTTGCACCACCGCGGCAACCTGTTGGGCCAACGCCAACGCTATGGGATCCTTTCGCCCCGCACCGGCGTAAAGCCACACTTCCCGGCCATCGGGGAGAATCGCCTGAACCGCAGAGAGATTTTCACTCGTGCGGCCATACCGGATCGACCGCGCCCCGGCCGCATTATTGCCAATACACCCGCCCAGCGCCGCCTGGGCCGTGGTGGCCGGATCAGGCGCAAAGAACAAACCTGTGGAAGCCAGTTCACGATTAATCTGATCAATGGTCATGCCCGCTTCAGCCAGGCAGGTCTTTTGCTTCGCATTGATTTCCCGCAGGGTGCGGAATCGCGGCGAAAGATCCACCACCAAGGCCCGGTTGGTGCATTGGCCCGCCAGGCTCGTGCCGCCGCCGCGGGGCAACACCTCAATGCGCTGCCGGTGGCAAAATTCCAGCAATGTTGAAATCTGCCGCACCGATTGCGGAATCACCACCCCCAGCGGCATAACCTGATAAAGCGATGCATCGGTTGCATAAAGCAACCGATCATGCCCGCTTAGCCGCAGTTCTCCCACATCCAATTGTCGCAAAGCCGCGGCAAAATCGTTTGGGCCGCCTTGTTTGAAACTTTCATCGGCAACCATCGGCAATGATATGTCTCGTTCATCCATATTGCCCGACATTATAGCAGCAAGGACGGCTGGGTTGCAACGGGCGACGAGCGACGAGCAATGAGCAATGAGTAAAAACGATCAATGATCAACGATCAACCACTCCGCCAACAAATCCCGAACTTCCATCTCACTTTCGTTGATCCACGCCCCATTGCGAGCTTGATTCACCGCCCACATCACCCCATATGCAGCATCTCCTCCGTCGCCTCACGCAGCAGCCGCGGAGAGGCCAACAGTTACACGACGCAGACCCTATCGCCTGCGAGCCAATAACCGTCTGTCGACTTTTAGTTTGGCGTGAATTCATCACCCCAGTGCACGTTTTCCGAGTACTCACTGGCCACATGGATCGACCGATGTGACGGAGCTTGTACTGCGCTAAGACTCGTCGGGGTAGCTGATTCTTCCTGACTGCATCCGCCGACTATGATCGTCGCGGTGGTCAACAGCACGATGATGGAAAGTACGTGATAGCGATGTTTCATAGACATACCATACTCCTAAAAAAATAATACGAAACTTCATCCAGATAATATGGGACCGTGTCGATCACCAGCGCACCGCTGGATCTATAACTTCAGCCCATAATTCAATTCCTCCCGCCATGGACTTTACAAACTTAAAACCCGCCTCACGCAGCATTGCCGCTGCACGTAATGAACGTACACCACTGCGACAATAGACCACC
>JABEBX010019814.1_pt1 | contig 36340 bp, 31 predicted proteins | sample 7245971 | NCBI WGS metagenome assembly JABEBX01 (sample SAMN14506365, study PRJNA622280) | hot springs metagenome | biome: hot spring [ENVO:00000051]|acidic hot spring [ENVO:00002120]; feature: spring [ENVO:00000027]|sediment [ENVO:00002007]; material: sediment environment [ENVO:01001048]... | reverse complement strand
GCCCAGGAAAATTAGGAGATTTATCATGTGTAAGTTTACAAATTCATTGTTGTTGGCTGCGGGAGTAGTGGTATCTGCTGGGCTGGCGGGCACAGCTTCCGCGCAGATTATCTATCAGGACTCCTTTGCCGGTTCTAATAGCACCCCGTTGAATGGTTCCACCCTCACCGTTGATAACGGCCCGAGCGCCACATGGACCGCCAATACCTACACGGTCTGGGCGGACAGCGGGTATACCAACTACAACCTCGACCAGAGTACAAAAACGCGGGATTCAGCCTTCCTTGGCTTTACGCCATCCAGTGGACAAGTCTATACCCTCTCGGCCACAATTACCTTGGTCTCAGGCGATCCTGCCAGTGGAACTTCGACCAGCAATCAATACGATTGGCTGGGCGTGGGTTTTCTCAGTGGAATAAGCAGTGGCACAAATACCTTGGGCAACACTTCGCTTCTAAATACTGGCTGGGATTGGGGATCCAACATTTCGCCGCTGGATGTAAATCCATGGGCGCGCGTGGAATTGGGGGGTGGCGGGATATACGTCACGGGGCCGTACGCCAACGGGGCTACGCGATTTTCGACACCTGGAACCGGTAACATAACAAATACCCTTGCGATCACCTTGAACACAGGTAGTGCGGCTTGGACGTATCAGGTTTTTGATAATGGAACCGCCGTGTCGCCGATCGTAACCTACTCAACCAATCCCACCGTTACCGCAGTGGGACTGCAGAATGCTGGTGTTATTGGCACTGTCAGCAACTTCGCACTTACTTCCTCGCCCGTGCCGGAGCCGACCACACTGGGCTTGGTTGGCGTTGGCACGCTGGGCCTGCTGCTGATCGGGCGGAAGCGGAAAGTTGTTTGAGGCCTCCCGCTGTGGTCTGTAGTCGCGTTTTGTAATATCAGGCCGGCGGGGATATCAAATCTCCGCCGGCTTTTTTCACCTTCCTGTTTTATGGAGCTTTATATCATGTGCAACATTGAATCTATCGCTAACCGTACAACACTTGGGGGGCAGGCATCCTGCCTGCCGCTAAGGGATCCCAGCGAGCCAAGCTTAAGCTTCAAATTTCCAATTTCAAATTTCGGTCGCCGTAGCCAGACGCGAAACGCTTTTACCCTCATTGAGCTTTTGGTGGTGATTTCGATTATCGCGCTGCTGATCGCACTGCTGCTGCCAGCCTTGTCCAAGGCTAAACAACTGGCGGTACGCATTCAAGGTGCCTCCAACATGCGACAGATTGGAATTGCTTTGCATGAGTATGCCAATGAGTACCGGGGTGATTACCCGCTGGCGTCCACCATGGATGGTTTTAATATGACTGATTTCAATCTTAACACTGACGATGCCAGTAATACTCAATATGCGCCCTTGGCCGGTCTTGCCGCACTTTACTGTTCCTCCTATGGGCACACTGCCGGTAACTTCATCATCAACCCTCAGTCTGGCGTGCTGCCAGACACGGCGACTGGCATCAGCCTGCTATTTTCACCAGATCCAATCAGTGGCGTTCTGCAAAGTACAATGTTTCCACCAAATGCCTACAATACACAAGGCAACTGCGTGGACTGGAACGCGTTTATTCCCATTGGCTTGAGCTATTGGGTTGATCTGGGTGAAGATTATAGCCCGGCCTACGATCTCTACACCACGATTTTTCCATCATCGAGTAGTTGGGTGACAACGGATATGCAAAACCCCAATGGTTCTTCACCCATATTCCGCTATAATTTTGATCCGCAGAACCAGCCGGCGCTAAATCCGCAATCCGGTAGTGGTACGCTCTTAGTAACCGACAACGCCATGTTCAGCGATCAGGCTGGGGCGCAGGGGATGGTCGGTGGCGGTGCCTGGTGGTGGACACCCACAGGTGTACCAATTTCCAATTATGCCGATGGCGTTGCAGGCAATGGCCGACCTGATGGCGAGCATGAAATGTACAATGATAGTTCGGTCAGTTGGGTGCCGATGTCACAAATTAAGGTGCGGTTCAGTATGGGTGGGACCATGTTCCAAAGTTGGTAACTTATTGTTTCACGGTATCTAACCGTTCAGAGACCTAAATGGTTATTCTATTGCTGATTTTGCCACTTTTGGCCCGTGAACGGTTACGCATTTAGAAAGGCTAACGGTATGTCGATGTTGACACGGAGAAATTTGATTTCAACTGCGGCTTTAGGGATGGCCGGTGCCGGTGGGATAAGGTCGTCCGCCGCAGATCTCAGCAGGGATCAACGCCGGAAATGGCCGGAAGTATTTTGCGATGTGTGCGAATTTGGTGCTAATGGAAATGGGGTAAAGGATAACACGGAGGCATTTCAAAAAGCGCTGGATGCGATTTACTCTAAAGGAGGTGGAATCGTGCATGTTCCCGCCGGACGTTTTCTGCTGACGGGATCAATAAAAATTCCGCCGGAGACCGCGCTGGAGGGAGTTTTCCGCGGTCCCACATCACATCCCGGATTTGGTGGTACTGATAAGGCGGGTAAGACGACATCGCCCGAGGTTGGCACCATGTTGCTGGCCACCGGCGGCCGGGGCCGGGAAGAAGGCCCCCCTTTGATAACACTGGTGGATAACGCGGCACTGCTGGGCTTGAGCATAAGCTATCCCCATCAAAATTGGCGAACCACCCCGGTGGCGTACCCATGGACGGTTCGTATGAAAGGTAAAAACTGTAGCGTGGAAAACGTGGAGCTTTTAAATCCCTGGCAGGGTATTAAAGCGGTACAGGCACATCGGCATCTGATCCGCAATGTGACAGGCCAGCCCTTAAAAACCGGTATATTTGTGGACGAAGTTTATGACATCGGCCGGATTGAAGATGTTCATTTTAATCCATGGTGGAGCGGCAGCCGGCCTGTTTTGGAGTTTATGTACCGCCATGGCGAATCATTTGTTTTTGGGCGTACGGATTGGGAATATGTGTTAAACACCTTTTCCTTTGGCTATCATGCCGGTTATCGATTCATTGAGGGTAAGACCGGGGCGTGTAATGGAAATTTTCTTGGAATCGGGGCCGACGCTTCGTGGCACGCCTGCCTGGTGGAGCAATCCCAGGATCCCGGATTGTTGATTACCAATGGCGAGTTTGTGTCATTTGATTATCTTAAACTTGGCAATGTGGATCCGGCGCATGTGTTCGTCAAGCCGCCCAATAAAGGGCCGGTAAGGTTTGTGAATTGCTCCTTCTGGGTGGGATGGGGGAGAGGTTGGCAGATTGCCCGGCTTAATTCATCGTGCACGGTTGGTTTTGGGGACTGCACCTTCTGTCAGTGGGATCCATCGCAATATGCCATAGAGGCGTTTGCAGGAAAGCTGCTGGTGCGCGGTTGTGAGTTTCAACAGGCAGCGCCGCAGGTGCGATTACACGATGGCGTATCACAGGCGGTCATAACTGGCAATATAACTGCCGGCAAGTGGCAACTGGCAAATGCCGCAGGGAAACGGGCCAAGATAGGGCTTAACAGCGATGGTCTTTAATCTCGACTTTTGCCATTTTTTAGGTGCATAATTTGCGGAATCCTTTGAAAATCGTGCTGTTATGATGAATTTTTATACACCCCATGATTGATATGGGTGTTCAAAAATTCCGCATTGTTCGCAACAAACCGTGAAATCAAGATGCTCATCATCACAAAAATGGCAAAAGTCGAGTTAAGGGATCGTGAAACAATAACTGTGCATGTAACAGTTTATGCCACGGTTCGTATTACCTTTCGATGGCGCAATCAAAACACCCAGGCCGGTGAATGCGAGCTGGGGGGCGGATGCGATAAACGGGGGAACGCGCGGGCCAAGGCCACGCGGCTAAAAATGGCAATTGGCGGGTTGGGCAGTCAGGTTGGGCAGTCAAAACTCCTGCGCCATAAAATATGAATTTATTCTCGAGCCCATAAAACTATTTCGGCTTAAAAGGTAATCACTAATAATTTTGACTTTTAGTCTTTATGCAAGAATGTTCTGATCCCTTGACTGACACTTGACTGATCCCTTGACCGGGCGTGCTAGATTAGCTAATGTTATCTAGCTAAGTACTGGAACGGCAGGTCTGCGGCCACCCAAATGCGGCTTTCCCGTTCCGATGGTAAGGAGCGATCCAATGCGGTTTTTTACCGTTCATGAGGCCAAAACGCATCTATCCAAGATCATCAACTGCGTTGAGCGGGGTGAAGATATCACGATTAAGCGCGGTGACGACCCGGTGGTGCGGTTAGTGGCGATAAAAAACCGCAAGCGCCGCCGACCCGGATCACTGAAGGGGAGGATAACCTGCAAGCCTGGCGCTTTCGATGCGCTGACGCCCGCGGAGATGAGGATTTGGGAGACGCCGGATTGAAACTGTTATTGGATACACACGCCCTGATCTGGTGGCTTTCCGATCATCCCGCTTTATCGCGCCGTGCGCGCAATGTGATCGGCCTGCCTGATAATCGGATTATGGTCAGCGCCGCATCCGCATGGGAAATTGCTATTAAGAGCAGCGGGGGCAAGTTGACGGTGCCGGAATTGCTGCTGACAGATTTTATCAGTCTGTTGGAACGCGAAGGATTTGATTCGTTGCATATCACCGTTGATCACGCAATCCGGGCCGGCACGCTGCCGGAATTGCATCGTGACCCCTTTGACCGCATGTTGATTGCCCAAAGCCAGGTGGAAGCGTTGACCATTGTCGGAAAAGACAGCATTTTCGACCAATATGGCATTAACCGCCTCTGGTGAAGGGGGTGGCAATATTCCCAGGCGGGGCAAAAATCAGCGCACCGCGGAGCGCGGGTGATTATTGTAACGGAATATCCAGACGAAAATAGGTGCCTTTACCGGGTTCACTGGTGAAGGAAATATGGCCGCGATGTTCTTCAACAATGCGCCGCGTGGTAGCCAACCCCAAGCCGGTTCCCCCTTTTTTGGTGGTGAAGTAGGCTTCAAATAAATGCCCGGCCGCGCCGGGCGTCACGCCCAATCCAGTATCGGCCACATCCACATATAAGCGTTCCTGATCGACATGCGTGCGGATAATAAGTTCTCCACCATTCGGCATGGCCTGAACGGCGTTAATCATCAGATTCAGCAAGGCTTGTTTGATTAAATTGGGATCCAGCGGGCAAACCGGTTCATCGGAACAAAGACTTGCGTGCAGGCGCACATTGGCCGCCTGGGCCTGCGGACGGAAAAAATCAATGAGATCGCGCACCAGGTCATTCATGCGGGTGGGCCGGGTATGCAGTTCAAGCCGGCCCGCAAAACGGAGAAAATCATCAAGTGTATGCCCAAGCCGATCCACTTCCTTGCGGAGTGTGGCGGTGCGGGCGCGGCTGGTTTCCGCGCCGGGCAAGTGAGAAATATCCTCCTGCAGCAGTTGAAGGTTCAACTTGATGGTGGAAAGGGGATTTTTCAATTCATGGGCCAAGCCGCCGGCCAATTCACCCAGCCTGGCAAGTTGCTCCAGCCGGGCCAGCCGTTCGCGCTCCCGATCAGGCGGGGCGCCGGATACATCACCGGCTGGCACCGCCGCAGTCTGGACATTTGCTGAAGGCTCAACCATGAAAAATCCACCGCTATTGCTTAAGCAGAGGCTGTTGGCACCGCCGTCGCGGTTGCAACTGGAGCCGCCGGTGCGGCTGCAGCGGGCTGCGGTTTTTCATCACGCATAGCCTGCTTGCGGGAAAGCTTGATGCGGCCCTGATCATCAATGGCTATCACCTTGACGCGCACTTCCTGACCCATTTTCACCTCATCCAGAGCATTCTTGACGTATTTGTCAGACAATTCGCTGATGTGGCACAGGCCGTCAACGCCGGGAATCACCTCAATAAACGCGCCAAATTCCTTGATGGATGAAACCTTTCCGGTGTAAATCTTACCAACTTTGACATCTTCGGTCAGGCGTTCAACCTCTTCCCGGGCGCGTTCCGCGGCGGCCATGCCCAAAGCGGAGATAAAGACTGTTCCATCATCTTCAATGTCAATCTTGGCGCCAGTGGTTTCGACAATTTTCTTAATGGTTTTGCCACCAGGGCCAATGACTTTTCCAATTTTTTCAGGATTAATATGAATCGTCAGCAACCGCGGCGCAAAGGGTGATATTTCCGCGCGATGCGTCGGAATAACCGCCAGCATCTTTTCAAGTATCTGCAGGCGGGCGACGCGGGCCTGTTCCAGGGTGGCGGCAATCTGATCCATGCGTAAGCCATGAATCTTCAAATCCAGTTGAATGCCGGTAATGCCCTGTGTGGTGCCGGAGACCTTGAAATCCATATCGCCAAAGTGATCTTCTTCACCAAGAATATCGGTGATAAGCACTTCTCGATTGCCTTCGCTGACCAAGCCGATGCTGATGCCGGCCACGGGGCGGATCAACGGCACCCCCGCATCCAGCAGGGCCAATGTGCCGCCACAAACCGATGCCATGGAGGAACTGCCGTTGGATTCCAGAATATCGGAAACCACACGGATGACGTATGGGAACACATCCGGCGATGGCAGCACCGGCTCCAGCGAGCGCTCGGCGAGCGCTCCGTGGCCGATTTCCCGCCGGCCCGGCCCCATGATGCGTTTTACTTCACCAGTGGCAAACGGCGGGAAGTTGTAATGCAGCATGAACTTCTTGGAATATTCTTCACCCAGGCCATCGACAATCTGCTCATCATCGCCGGTGCCCAGGGTGGTGGTTACCAGCGCCTGCGTTTCACCGCGGCAGAAAACTGCCGAGCCGTGCGTGCGCGGCAGCACACCCACCTGCCCAGTGATTGGGCGGATGGTGGTGTGATCGCGTCCGTCCGGCCGCACGCCGGAAAGAATCAGATCACGAACCACTTTTTCCTCAACTTGGGAAATGGCGTTGGAGACCAGACCCGCTTCATAAGCGGGCTTGCCGGTGGCGGGAACCACGGATGTGAGTTTCTCCGTAATTTCTTTCTTGATGACTTTTACAGCATCGTTGCGGTCCTGTTTGCCGGGAATCCGCCGTGCCTGCCGGAGCCGATCGGAATAAGCCGCCACGAGCTTCACAAGTTCGTCAGGAGCCGAGCGGAGGACACATTCTTTGGGCTTACCAACTTTGGCTATAAGATCGCGTTGAAGTGCCACAATTTGGCGGATAAACGTATGGCCAAATTCAATGGATTCAAGCACCGACTTTTCGGATTGTTCGCGGGCGCCGACTTCAATCATGTTGATGGTGTTTTCTGTGCCGGTGAGCAACAAATCCATGTCCGATGCGTCCATATCCTCCTGCGTCGGCATGAGCATGAGTTGCCCATTGATCCGCCCCACCCGTACCGCCCCGATTGGCCCTTCAAATGGAATTTTGCTGATGGCCAAAGCGGCGGATGCACCGACCATGGCGAGAATATCTGGGTCATTTTGTCCATCGGCGGAAAGCACCATGGACTGAATTAAAACTTCATCCATGTAACCCAGAGGGAACATGGGGCGAATTGGACGGTCAATCATCCGGGCCGTGAGCGTTTCTTTGGTGGTGGGCCGGCCTTCACGCTTGATGAAACCGCCCGGAAATTTACCGGCGGCGGAAGTCTTTTCGCGATAATCCACCGTCAACGGGAAAAAATCAATACCGGGCCGCGGATCGGAGGTGACAACTGTGGTAAGTACCACGGTGTCGCCAAATTGAACCAACACAGCGCCGTCCGCCTGCTTGGCGAGATACCCTGTTTCAATGGAAAACTTACGACCGTTTAATTCCGTCTCAACCTTAACTACCGTCATTATTGTGTCCTTTAAAAAAATCGATCTATTACTTTTACCAACAACTTCTACAACAACTACGCCTGTGACTCACCGGATATTACCCATTCAAGCACGCCGTGTTTTTTGCGGGCCGCGGGGCCATTGATATTCCCCGGCAAATTCTTATTCACAGGCGGCTGCGGAACCATTTATATTCCCTTCATGTTCCCGCCGGATGCCGATGGCCCAACACAAAAAGCCCAATCCAACAAGCAATGGAGAGGGACTGCCGTAAAAAGACGCCGGAATATAAACCTGCCTGAAGCGGAGGGAATTACCTTCACCGCGCCAAGCCCGCACTACTTGCGCAAGCCGAGGCGAGTGATGATGGCCTGATACCGCTGGGGATCCGTGCGGGTCAGATATTTCAACAGGCTGGATCGTTTTCCCACCATCTTGAGCAACCCGCGCCGCGACGAGAAATCCTTCTTGTGCGTTTTAAGATGCTCCGTCAGGTCATTTATCCGTTCGGTCAACAGTGCAATCTGCACTTCCGCTGAACCGGTGTCTTTTTCATGGGTACGAGTATCGGTGATGATTTGGCGCTTCTTTTCCTCGGTGATCATTTCTATTAAGCCTTTCACAATTTTTACAACGGGATACTGTCAGCATACGCCAACATGTTCCTCGCGGGAATTTAAGCAGAATTATTATAACCCTTATCACCGTTGCTGCAAGTAAACAAGATTTGTGGTACCGTAATTGTTGACAGGAGACCGATCTCCTATTAAACTAATCGGAATAGTAGTTAATTGGTCTTGAGTACCATAAAAGCAGGAACAGTAAACAATGACGCTTAAACTCACGCACCTCAAAGAACTGGAAGCGGAAAGCATTCATATTATCCGGGAAGTCGTGGCGGAATTTCAAAATCCGGTCATGCTCTTCTCCAGCGGCAAGGATTCCTCCGTGATGCTCCACCTGGCCCGCAAGGCGTTTTATCCCGCCCGTGTACCTTTTCCTTTTATGCACATTGACACCACCTGGGACTTTAAGGAGGTCTATGCGTTTCGTGATAAACTGGTGAAAGAACACGAACTGAATTTAATTGTCAGCACCAACTTTAACGCCATCAAGGCCGGCATCAACCCATTTGATTCCGGCAGCGTCAAATACACGCATAACATGAACCTGCAGGGACTGTTGCTGGGTTTGAAAAAATATCAGTTTGATGCGGCCTTTGGCGGCGCCCGGCGGGAAGAGGAAAAATCCCGCGCCAAGGAGCGCATCTTCTCTTTCCGCGATAAGCATTATCAATGGGACCCCAAAAACCAGCGGCCAGAAATGTGGAATCTTTACAATGCCCGCATCAACAAGGGTGAAAGCATCCGCGTATTTCCCTTATCCAACTGGACAGAACTGGATATCTGGCAATATATCCACCTCGAAAAAATTCCCATCTGCCCGCTTTATTTTGCCGCCGAGCGACCCGTGGTGAACCGTGATCCGCAGCTTATTTACGTCAATGACAGCCGCTATCCGCTCAAGGATGGTGAAAAACCGGTGATGAAAAAAGTGCGGTTTCGCACGCTGGGTTGCTATCCCCTGACCGGGGCCATTGAATCGCAGGCCGATACACTGCCGAAAATTATTGAAGAGATGCTGTTGTTCCGTCAGTCCGAGCGCTCCGGCCGCGCCATTGACCACGATGAGCAAGGCTCCATGGAACAGAAAAAACGGGAAGGATATTTTTAACAGTGACCGGCGCCGCCCACATAGCCGCCGGCCTGGCCGGTGGTTGAACGCCGCAGCGGCGCTGGCTGGAAAGAAATTGAAATAATGCCGGCAACGAAGACCAACAATTCAGGAGTTAAAACCAATGACCGCCATCGAATCGGCTTTACATGAAGACATTAACACCTATCTGGAACGTAATCAGGCCAAAGAGATGCTTCGCTTCCTGACCTGCGGAAGCGTGGATGACGGAAAAAGCACGCTGATTGGCCGATTGCTGCACGATACGAAAATGATCTATGAAGATCAGCTCGCCGCTATTCGCCGCGACAGTGTGCGGCACGGCACCACGGGCGGTGAAATGGATCTGGCCCTGCTGACCGACGGCCTGAAGGCGGAACGCGAGCAGGGTATCACCATTGATGTGGCGTACCGTTATTTCTCCACCGATAAGCGCAAATTCATTATCGCGGACACGCCGGGCCATGAACAGTACACCCGCAACATGGCCACCGGCGCTTCCACCTGCCAACTGGCTATTATTCTTGTTGATGCCCGGCACGGCGTGGTGCCGCAGACCAAACGCCACAGCTTTATTTGTTCCCTGCTGGGCATTGAGCATGTGGTGGTCACCATCAACAAAATGGACCTTGTGGACTGGTCGCAGGAGCGTTTCAATCAGATTAAGGCACAGTACACCGAATTTGCCGCGAAGCTGGACATCAAGGACGTTCACTTTATTCCCATCAGCGCATTGAAGGGGGATAATGTTGTGGAGCCTAGCGCCAATATGCCGTGGCATAAGAGCGGCCCACTGCTGAATCATCTGGAAACGGTGCATATTGCGTCGGATCGCAACATGCAGGAATTGCGTTTCCCGGTGCAAATGGTGCTGCGGCCCAATCTGGACTTCCGCGGCTTTGCGGGCACCATTGCCTCCGGCAGCGTGCGGTCAGGGGATGAAGTGATGGTGCTGCCATCGGGCCGCAAAAGCCGGATCAGATCTATTGTGACACTCGATGGCAATCTGGAGGAAGCCCATTGCCCGATGGCGATAACGATGACGCTGGAAGATGAAGTGGACATCAGCCGGGGAGATATGCTGGTGCATCCGCACAGCGCTCCACAATTCGGGCAGGATTTTCCCGCGCGGATTGTCTGGCTTAGTGAAAAGCCGCTGGATTTAACCGCTGGATACCTCATCAAGCAGACCACCCGCACCACGCCGGGAGAAATTACGCTGCTTAACGGCATTGATATCAACACGCTGGAAGATAAGCCACTTGACACATTGCATCTTAATGAGGTTGGGCGGGTAAGCGTATCTGTCACGCAGCCGCTGGCGTTTGATGCGTATCGCCGCAATCGCGCCACGGGATCATTTATTGTCATCGACCGTCAGACATTTAACACCGTTGGCGCGGGGATGATTCTGGAACGCGAGCAGCCAAAAGGCGCGGTGGATCCATGGGGCGGCGCCGCGGCGCCGCGCAGCCGCCCCCAAAGCCGTGTTACGCCATTGCGGCGGCAGCAACGGCTGGGACAAAAGCCCGCCACCCTGCTGCTGACCGGACTGACCGCTTCCGGCAAAGCCACGATTGCTTATGCCCTGGAAGAAAAACTTTTTGAACTCGGAAAGATCGCCACTGTTTTGCACGGGCAGGATTTGCGCCGGGGCATGACCAACGATCTGGGCTTCTCCGCCGATGACCGGTCGGAAAATCTCCGCCGCGCCGCCGAAGTTGCCCGGATATTTAATGACAACGGGTTGATCTGCATTTGCGCCATGCTGGCTCCGCACGCCGCGGTGCGGGAAAAGGTCCGCCGGCTCATTGGCGAGGGCCGCTTCCTGGAGGTGCATCTTTCCGCCCCGCTGGAAGTCTGCAAACAGCGTGATCAGAGCGGCATGTATAAACTGGCGGAAGCGGGACAGATCAAATCCTTTCCGGGCGTCAGTGCCGCGTATGAAACGCCCACCTCACCGGATCTGATTCTGCCCACGCATGAATTAACCGTGGAACAAAGCGCGGAGCAGATTTTGGCACTGATGAAAAACAAGGGCCTGCTTACCGGCGACAGCGAGTGGGATATTTAAGCATTTGAAATTTCAGATTTCAGATTGCGGTTGGAGGATTCAGACTACTCAATCAACCACCAGATTGCATCCGGTGCTCATGGCGCATTGAGATCCAATGAGCACCGCATAAATAATGCGGTGGTGTGCGTACCATGAGAAACGTCATCCGCCGATTCTGTCACGCACCCCGAATGGATAAGCCATTTTACGATTCTCACATCCGAGCGCGACATTTACCGCCGCTTTTTGAAAAATGTTCTTAGCAACTCCGCACACGGTTCAGAGAGTACATCGGGGATAATTTCCAGGCGGTGATTCAGGCGCGGGTCATCGGCGATGCGAAAAAGAGTGGTAACGGCACCGGCTTTGGGGTCGCGGCAGCCAAAAATAACCCGGCGAATCCGGGCATTGACCAATGCGCCAGCGCACATGGGGCAGGGTTCCAGCGTAACGTACAGATCGCAATCCATAAGTTGCCACCGCTTTAACGCCGCCCCCGCCTGCCTCAGCGCAACAATTTCCGCATGGGCGGTGGGGTCGCAATCCGCTTCCCGTTGATTACCACCCGTGCCCACAATGCTTTGCGCCCCGTCAAAATCCCGCACCACCAATGCGCCCACGGGTATTTCATCGCGTGCGGCGGCAGCCTGAGCCAAGGCCATAGCCGCCTGCATAAACTGTTGATCATGTTCGGGCATTGTCATCTCGACATTCGCATCATGGTCAGTTCTCGCCAACACCATACATCTCTCCCCGGCAAAGCCGAAGGCTTATGTGCCTTTTTTCCACTGGCGGTCAACATGATCACCGCCCAAAGCCCTGGCAGGCGCAATTGTGGCACTTTGGCGTGAAATTTGCCACAGGCTGAAAAAATTGCCGCCGTCCATGGTTGATATTTCCCCCCCTTCCCCCCTACACTATATACTGATTTTGGAACGCTCGCGACAGATTCGGGTAAACCCGGTCTGTAGAGAACTTATGAGCCGGTTTTTTATTCAGCACTCAGCGGGTATTTACTCGCAGTGAGTCTGATAAACCGTGATATTTTTAGAAGAGGAACTTTCGCAGTGAAAACCGTGAATTTGCCAGAAGCAAACGCCATGCAGGTATGGTTTGATTTTGATGGAACCATTTCCCGGCAGGATGTCTTGGACGAATTGGTCAATCGGTATTCACGCAATGAATCATGGAAGCTCGTGGAAGAGCGGTGGGGAGCTGGACTTATTGGATCGGAAGAATGTTTGCGCGAAGAATTTGCGCTTTTGAACATATCTGACCCGGAACTTTACGCTTTTATTGATCAAGTTGAAATCGACCCCGGATTTATCCCCCTGATTGAACTGTTGCGGCAAAACCATGTTCCATTTGCCATTCTCAGTGACGGCATTGAAAAATTCATCCGCCGAATCCTTAACAACCACCAAGCCGGAGATATTGCAATCAGGGCTAACCGGATCGCCCGCCGGCAAGGTCAACTGCAACTGGTCTGTCCTCATCGGCAGAAGCATTGCTTATCCGCCGCCGCACATTGCAAATGCACCAGCGCGATGACCTTGCGGAAGCCGCAGCGGAAAACGGTTTATATTGGCGATGGCCGCAGTGATCTATGCCCCGCCCGTCAGGCTGATATTGTCTTTGCCAAGGGCGTGCTGGCCCGTGAATTATCCTTGCAGCAAAGGCCTTTCATCGCTTACTTGAGCCTGCATGAAATTGCGGCAACCATCAACCGCGCATGGACTTCAAGCGTGGCGGCGGTCTAATCAATTGTGAACGCCTAAACAGAATGCGAGCAGTATGACGGGAATAACTCATAAAATCACACGCCCCCCTGCCACGCAGCCGGACGCAGCGGCGATGGATCGCCTGCAAACATCACTTCACGATCATCGCATGGCAACCGAACAACTCCTGTCGCACATGCTGCAAATTCAATCCATCAGCGGCCAGGAACACGAACTTGTTACGTTTCTCTCCGCCTGGGCGCGGCAAAATGGATTTGAAACAGATGTTTTTGAACTCTCCGAATCCCAAATGCAAGGCTATCCGCAGGCAGCGCTGCGGCACATTCCACTGGCTGGAAGACCCACGCTGGTCATTCGCATGCCCGGCAATGGAACTGGAAAAAGTTTGATGTTCAACGCCCATAGCGATGTGATTTCCGCAGGCGACGCGGCACAGTGGACGTATGGACCTTGGTCCGGGCATGTTGCCAACGGACGCATGTATGGACGCGGGGCTTGCGATGTAAAAGGCCCGCTGGCCAGTGCGCTGGCGGCGCTGCCGGCGCTGAAGAAAACTTTTCCCGCCGGCCTGCCCGGTGATGTCATGGTGGAAATCATTCCCGGCGAGGAGGATTGCGTGGGCCTGGGCACATTGACCAGCCATGTCCGTGGTTATCATCCCGACGGCCTGATCGTGCTGGAACCCACGGAAAGTTTTCCCAGGCTGGCATCGCGCGGGGGGTTGCGGTTTGCCATTCGCCTCCATGGCAAGGCGGTGCATGGCACCGTGAAATGGCTGGGTCAGGACGCGATCATCGGCATGCGGGAGACCTTAGATCAGTTGGAACAAATGGAAACGCAATTCGGTTCAGTTGATCAGAATCCTCTGTTTTCGATGTATCCCTTACAACGCCCCATTACAGTGGATCGCGTTGAAGCGGCCAACTGGCAGGGGGCCACCTGTGATTCCGCCACCTGTCAGGGGTATTTGGAACTTCTTCCTGCCGACAATATTGCGGAATGGAAAAATCGCTTTCATGAGCGGCTTTCCGAGTTGCATCAACAAGGCAAAGGCCGCGGATGCACCATGGAAATTGAATTTTCAGAAGAATACGGCGGCCATGAAATTTCTCCGCGGCACCCGTTGGCGCTTGCGGCGGCCCGGGCGATGGAATCGGCACGGCTATCACCTGAAAGTTTCGCATGGGCCGGCTTCAACGCGGGATGTGAGGCGGGCCTGCGATGGGGTATCGACCAAACACCAACTCTGGTCTGGGGACCCGGAAGTCTGATGCAAGCTCATGGCGTTGACGAATTTATAGAACTTCAAGCTGTGCATGAAACGGCGCTGGCTTTTGCGCTGTGTGCAATACACTGGACAAACTTTACTGAAAAGATAACAACATGACAGAACCATTAAAGCATCCACTTGGGTTAACTGACATTCACGCCACTAGCAACTCCCAGCAGTGGTTTTCCCGTGCCAAGCAGGTGCTGGCCGGCGGAATAAGCAGTTCCGCCCGCGCCTCCACAACCGGCTCCCTGCCGTATCCGCTTTACATTGAGCGCGGAGCCGGGGCACATATTTGGGATGTCGATGGCCATGAATTCGTGGATTATCTGCTTAGTTATGGTGCCGCATTGCTGGGCCATGCCGATTCAGGATTGTGCACAGCCGTGCAACGGCAGTTGAGCCGGGGCACGATGTTTGGAACGTGCAATACGGTGGAAGTGGAACTCGCCGAGCAGATTTGCGCCATGGTTCCAGGAGCGGATTTGGTGCGCTACGCGAATTCCGGTTCGGAAGCCATCAGCGGGGCGATTCGTGCCGCACGGGGTTTTACCGGGCGTAATCGGATTCTGAAATTTGAGGGGCACTATCACGGCTGGGTGGATATTCTGGCTATCAGCAATCGGCCATCGGTAACGGAAGCAGGGCCGCTGGAACATCCCAACAGCAGTCCGCACTCCCGCGGAATTCCCGCCGGTGTCAGCCAGGATGTGATTATTGCTCCATGGAATCACAAAAACATAATTGAGCACCTGTTGAATCAGCACGGTGATGAATTGGCGGCGATGATTCTTGAACCGATTGTCGCCAATAATGCCTGCATCATGCCGGAGGAGGGGCTGTTGCCATGGCTGCGGGAACAATGCGATAAACGCGGCATTCTGCTGATTTATGATGAAATTGTTACCGGCTTTCGCCTGGCACGCGGTGGTGCGGCGCAATATTTCGGCGTGACGCCGGATTTAACCATATTCAGCAAAGCTATTGGCGGAGGATTTCCGATCAGCGCCTTCGCGGGCCGGCAGGCGGTGATGGAACAAATTGGAACAAATGCGGTAAAACATGGCGGTACTTACAATGGTAATCCGTTGTGCGCCGCCGCGGCGCTCTATACACTGCGCACAGTAAACGAACCCGGAACTCTGGAAGCCATTCATGCCAAAGGCCGGATGTGCATGGACGGCATTGCCCGCGCCGCATACGATGCCAAGGTGCCATGTGTAGTACAGGGAGTAGGAAGTATGTTTCAAGTGATTTTTAATGATGATGGCAAACCCTTGAAACACTACCGCGATCTTTGGCTGGTTAACACGCAACGTTATGCGAAATTCCGGCAATCGTTACTCATGCAGGGTATACATGCGAACAGTTCCGGATCGGCCTGCTGGTTTGTCAGCGCGGCCCATACCGCGGAAGATATAGATTATACCGTGCGCGCGATTGCTGCGGCTATGAAGGATGTGCATTAATTTCAACCAATCGGTGCAATGCATCATGGCCTGCATTATTAAGGATGAAAATAGAATTGAACCCTGTTGATTTTTTTGCGGACCATCTTAGCCCATCCATGGTAGCGCGGCTCTATCGGGCGATACCGGAATGGGCCATTACCCGAATGCAGACGCAGCGTTTCCGACGGACGGTGCGGTATGTCGGCTGCCGCAGTCCCTTTTATCGTAAAGCGTTCCATGACCGCGGTATTGATCCGCATACGGTGCGTACCCCCGCGGATCTCGGCGATTTTTATACGACACCCGATGATATTGTGGCGGACCCCAAGGCTTTTATCTGCAAACCCCCCAACATCGTTTTTGAATCCTCCGGCACCAGCGGAAAAAACAAGCAGATTTATTATGATCACCGGGAGTTGTCGCAAATTGGCCAGATTGATGCCGCGGGATTTGAACTCATGGGTGTAGAACGTTCGGATCGCGTCGCCAACGCCTTTGATTTTTCAATGTGGATACCGGGAATGTTAGTGCATAATGCCCTGATGGCCGCCGGCACATTTTGCATGGCTTTTGGCAAGGTTGATCCGCTGGAAGTGCATCGCCGACTCAAGCAATATCAGTTCAACGTCATCATGGGTGAACCCACCTGGCTAATTCGTCTGACCGAACTGGCTGAAGCCCATGGCAGCGTGCCGCTGAAATTACTGATTGGCGGAGCGGAAGAAATGCCGCGCGACGCTATTGCCTGGATGAACCGTGTTTGGCACGGTGCGAAAGTGCGGATGTGCTATGGCAGTGTTGAGATGGGCAGCGGACTGGGCTATCAGCCATGCGATCAACCGGATATTTATCACGTTGATGACACGGATTTTTATCCGGAAATTATCGAACCGGATGCCAACGGGCTGGGCGAACTTGCTTTCACGACCCTGCGGAGAACGGTCATGCCGCTGCTGCGATATCGCACACGGGATGTCACGCGACTGATTCCCGATCCATGCCCTTGCGGCCTGCGCGGAATGCGCATGAGCCGCCTGCGCGGCCGACGGGATGAATTGATTGTCGCCAGCGGCGGCAATTTATACCCCCTGATGTTTGAAAATATTCTGCGCCCGGTAGTCGGCCTCACACACGATTGGCAAGTGATCTTCAAACTTGAAGCATTGCGTGAAATCATGGAAATACATGTGGAATCAACGCGCGTAGAACAAGATAATCTGCGCAGGGACATCCAGCAGCAGATGCGGCTGCAATATCCGGACCTGATAAAAAATCTTGATATTGGCATATTTGATCTGCGAATCGTCAAGCATCCACCCGGTGCATTGCGCAGCAATCGAAAACTCAAACGCATGGTGGATCAGCGTTATGATCATGCACCATTGATTCCCGCGGTGGGTTCAGCAGCGGCCACGGCACAGGAGGCCACCCATGCCGGATAAATTGAACGTTCTGATTATCGGCGACAGCATCACACTGGGAATTTCAGAAATCCGCGGAACCGAAATCAGCGGCAAAGTGCGGAAGTGCTACGTTGAAATCCTGCGGGAGCAATTCCCCAATATCAACTTTATTGTGGATGCTGATATTCATCGTACCACCGCCGATGGCTTGGAAATTATTGACGCCTTGCTGCAATCGCATCATCCCGATGCAGTATTCATCATGCTGGGCGGAAATGATGCGGATTTGCTCTGGAAACGTTTTGTCATCAGCGATGGCAAAATCGTTCAACATCGTATTCGCCTGGATCGCTATGCCGCCAATCTGACCAGGCTGGCACAAAAAATTATTGCCGCAAAAGCGCTGCCCATTCTTACCGACATGCCGAATCATTCATTGGAGATTCGTGGAAAATATTTTTCCAACTTAAGCGGCAAGGATGTCAGCGCCATGATTCAACGCAATGGCGGACAGCCCGTTTCAGATCGTGAATTGGAACGTTATCGGATTGCGGCGGCCAAAGTTGCCGCCGAGTTGCAATGCCCGTTTGTGCGTTACGGCACCGCCTTAAGCCACTTTCCGCTGGAAAGCGTTTCAGGCCCCGATGGCGTGCATCCCAATGATCGCGCCCATGAAGTCATCGCCGATCAACTGTGTGCAACACTCCAGTCTCTTGAAAATCAGTTCCGCCCCGTGGAGATTGGATCGCACCGGTGAGCATACCGACGGGAAAGCATCGGGTGTGACACTTTCGGCGGGTCAAGAAAGCATGATCTAAAATGGTGGTAAGGGACCGTGAAACAATAACTTCGCACTTTCTGGCTGGTTCTTTTGGCCGTCGGCTTCGTTGCTCGCTCCTTACAGACCCTCTGGCGAGGTATGCTCGTCGCTCGCGTCTCGCCGACGGCCAAAACTTCTGCGCCATAAAACGCGAATTTATTGTTTCACGATCCCTAACCGATGCGCATCAGTTGACAAAACACCGCATTATCATGCGGTGCTCGTGGTGCATTGATATCCAAAGAGCACCGCATGAATAATGCGGTGGTCGGTTCACACTACTAAATCAACCACCGGATTGCATCCGGTGCTCGTGGCGCATTGAGATTCAAAGAGCACCGCATAACTAATGCGGTGGTTTGCGTACCCATGGGAAACGTCACCAGTCGAATCTCTAACGTACCCTTATTTGCTCCGCAGCCTGGCGGCTATGTGTGCCACATGCTTGCCTTGGAACCGGGCGATGGCCAATTCATTTTCGCTGGGATTGCGCTCTCCACGGGCACCGGCCAGGGTTGTTGCTCCGTAAGGTGATCCGCCGGTGATCTGATCCATTGCCATAAGCCGCTGCTCGGAATATGGTACACCAACAATGATCATTCCATGATGCAGCAAGGTCGTATGAAAGCTGGTGATGGTGGTTTCCTGCCCGCCATGCTGAGTGGCGCTGCTGGCAAACACGCTGCCAACTTTACCAATCAATCCACCGGTAGCCCATATTTGTCCGGTCTGATCCAGGAAGTTCCGCATTTGTGCCGCCATATTTCCAAAGCGTGTCGGCGTGCCAAAGACAATCGCATCCGCATCCACGAGTTGCTCGGGCTTTATAACGGGAATATGCGCAAAAGTATTTTGTGCTCCGGCCGCCCCGTGCTTTTCAAGAATATCATTTGGAATTGTCTCCGGTACACGGAAAACTTGAACTTCCGCCCCCGCAACTTCGCGGGCACCGGCGGCAATCGCTTCGGCCATGTGCCAGATATGGCCATACATGCTGTAAAACACAACGTGAACTTTCACTGACATAATAAACTCCTTGTAAAAATGAACAACACACTCTTATCATACATTTGACCGATGAATGCTGTTCCACCATTGCCGGGCGTAGGGTTCCAGAGCGTCAACAAAATTTGATGGCAAATAAGTGGGCGTCACCCGCGCATCTTCCGGAAGTACCGCGAGCATGGGTGTGCGCATCACCAGAGGCAATTCATCAAGACTGCTTTGAATGGAGATATCGCGCTCAATGGATACGCGATTGGCCACCAGCCCCGCTACGGGAATATGGCGGGCGCGGATGGATTCCACGGTTAATGCAGTATGATTCAACGTGCCCAGATAGGCTCCAGTCACGATCACCACCGGCAATGCTAATATTTGCGCCAAATCGGCGATGGTAAAAAGCCGACTGTTCAAGGGTACCAGCCAACCGCCAGCCCCTTCCACTAACAGGAAATCACAATTCGCCCGCCAGTAATTGATTGCCGCCGCAAGCCGCCGCCAGTCCGGCTGTCGATCTTCAATTTGAGCCGCGACATGGGGTGAGACCGGGGCCGCATAACGTATTGGGCTGATGACCTTTAGAATTGCTTGATCGCATGGATCAAGCCCCGCCATGGTGGCCGCAAGCGCCGCATCTGGGGAAAGCAGATCATCATCGGTAAATTCAACGTCATTGCCTCGATCCGGATGTTTGGGACAGCCCGATGCAATGGCCTTGCACACCCCCACCCGGATATTCAACCGTCGAAAAGCCCCGGCCAATGCCGCCGTGACTGTGGTCTTGCCAATATCCGTGTTGGTACCAGTAATGAAAAGCCCCGGCCTGCCGACAGCGGAAAGGATTTTGTTGGGATTCAATAGGCCTTCATACACGTCGTTTGAGTTGGAATGGTCAGCCTTCATTTTCCATTGGACTCCTGCTTCCGGCGGACAATTTCTGCCACCGTCGATACAGATTGCACAACAATCTGCGTCAAACGGCTAACGCTTTGTACGCTGCTGGCCAGCGGCGGCATGAGTACCAGGGTGTCGGCGAGAGGGCGCAGGATCAAGCCATTCTCCCGCATGGCGGCGCATAATTCCCCCCCCACGCGCCAATGAAAATCAAAACGCGCATGACCCCGCCGCGGCACGATGTCCACCGCCGCAATTAACCCAAGCTGCCGGATGTCACCAACATTGGCATGGTCCCGCAATGGCGCCAACCCGGTCGCCATGACCGCGGAGAGTTTCTGAACATGCTCCAGCGTTTTGCGGGATTCCATGAGATCCAGCGAGGCCAGAGCCACCGCACAGGCCAGGGGATGGCCGGTAAATGTGTGGCCGTGAAAAAAAGTCCTGCCTGCACGCGGATCGGCGTAAAACGCCTGAAATATATTTTCCGTGGCAAGCGTTGCGCCCAGCGGCATATACCCCGCAGTCAACCCTTTGGAGAGACAAAGCAAATCCGGTGTAACATGTTCATGATCGCAGGCAAACATTTTTCCGGTGCGGCCAAACCCGGTCATCACCTCATCGCAGATCAGCAATAGGTTATGTTTATCCGCAATGTGCCGCAGGCGCGTCAGCGTGCCCGGCGGGTGCATGAGCATTCCGCCGGCCCCCTGCACCAAAGGCTCAAGCACGATGGCCGCGTGCCGGCCCGGATGCTGCGCCAGGATATGCTCAATATCCTCCTGCCAATGACTGTTCCCCGCTTGCGGCGCGGATACAGAATCCAAAATCACCGACGCATCCGTTGCGGCAAAAGGCGGCAACAAAGGCGGCGCAATACGATCCACCGGAAAACACAGTGGCTCATAGACCTGATGAAACGCCGGAATCCCGCCAATGGATACCGCACCGAGTGTGTCGCCATGGTAGGCGTCACGCAGCGAAATAAACCGGTTTTTTTCTCTTTTCCCGAGATTCACCCAATATTGGTAAGCCAGTTTGCAGGCCACCTCCACGGCCGTGCTGCCATTATCCGAATAGAAAACCCGGGACAGGCCGGGCGGGGCAATTTCCACCAGGCGTTTAGCCAGGAGTATGCTGGGCACATTGCATAACCCAAGCAAAGTGGTATGGGCAATTTTATCAAGCTGATCCCGCAGCGCCTGATCCAGCTCCGGTACATGATGGCCATGCACATTGCACCAGAGGGACGACACGCCGTCAATATATTTCCGCCCCTGTGTGTCAAAAAGAAATTCACCCTCTCCACGTTCAATTACCGGCGGATCGGTTTTTTCCATCCACGCTTTCATGGGTGTAAATGGATGCCAGACATACCGGCGATCCCATTGAATTAACGTCTGTGTATCAGGCTGTTGCATTGGCTTCCCGTATATATTTCCCGACGCACAACATTGCGCCGGTAACGATTATAATAGCAATTGGAGTTACGGATGGATTACAGAGCCTCCAGTGTGCCGGTATATCAGTCTGGTCTTCAGATACCTGACGGCGCAGCATTTACGGACACCCCGGATGATCGCCGGAGACGGCATGATATGGTTCGGGATCAGATTCTGGCGCGCGGTGTAAGCCATCCGGGTATGGCCCGAGCCATGGCGCGCCTGCCCCGCCATTTTTTCATACGCCGTGAGGAACGCCACGCTGCATATTGTGATCAGGCGATGGCTTCGGATTTTGGGCAAACCATCAGCCAGCCGTTTATGGTCGCCATTATGACGGCACAGCTTGATCCGCAAAAAAAGCATCGCATTCTGGAAATCGGCACGGGCACCGGTTATCAGACAGCGGTGCTGGCAATGCTATGCCAAGCGGTGTACACGGTGGAATATGTTCCAGAACTATCCGCGGCAGCGCAACAACGCTTGGCGCAACTGGGCTTTAACAACATTCATTACCGTGTTGGAGACGGCTCAATGGGCTGGGAAGCACAAGGCCCATTTGATGGGATTCTGGTCACCGCGGGCGCTCCGGCCATTCCGGAACCTTTGATGAAACAATTAACCGATGGTGGAAAGCTGGTAATACCCATTGGCAGCGAGCGCATTCAGATGCTCAAACGCATTGAACGCCATGGCACGGAATTTACCGAGGCAGACATACTGGATTGCCGGTTTGTTCCGCTGCTAGGCCAATGCGGATGGCAATAGGGCAACTATGTCTCCCTGAAACGCCACTTGATGATCTGTCACATACGCTCCCCAAAAATCAAAAATCTAAAGAGAACTTGCGGGATGTGCGTTTTGCGCGTATAGTTTATGTAACCACTGGCGTTGGCCAGTGGGTATCTGTTGCCTCGCGAGGTACCGGCTTGCACAGTTGCCAGGCGTTGGTCGCGATGGAAAATAAAGGGGTTTTCACGGTTTTATCCTCCAAATAATTCGGTTTATGCTGAATTGTTGTTTTGGGTTTTTATTCCGGACTGCCGCGATAATATCTCTGAAACACCGGATGCTAATACCATAAGAAAACTGCGGATGGCTATCCCCGCTCCCCAATCCCTTCCATCGCCCTGATTCCGCGGGTTATTGTGCCGGCCGCCTGAGGCCAGATTGACATTAATTGCCTTGGATTGACTTTGATTGGTCATACACGGGCGCTTCAGGCGCTTGAACGCAAGGCCCAGGATGACGGCCCCTTACACGGAGATTACCATGGACAGCGCAATTCAACCCACCACCCCCGACGCTGAGGCGGAGCCTTTGGAACTGACGATTGAGGAACCCAGCAGTGTGGCGCGCAAGATAAACGTGACGGTTCCGGAATCACGCATTAAGAGCAAATACAGCACGGTGATCAATACACTCGTAAAGGATGCGGCGTTGCCCGGTTTCCGCAAGGGACGTGTGCCACGGAGGTTGCTGGAAAAGCGGTTTAAGGCGGACATACAAAATGATGTCCGGTCAAAGATTGTATCTGAGGCGCTGGCTGAAGCGATTGAAAAAAAAGGTATGGAGCCTATCAGCGAACCAAAATTTTCTCCGGAAATTCCGGAAATCCCCGAAGCGGGGGCGTTAAAGTTTTCGGTGGAGATTGAAGTGCTGCCGGAATTTTCTCTGCCGGACCTTTCGAATGTGGAATTGAAAAAGCCGGCTTTGGTGGTTACCGATGAACGCATGAATCTCGCCAAAGAACACCTGCGCGGAAATCTGGCTGAAATGATGGAAGTGCCGGAGGCTGGCGATCCTGAGGATCATATCGATGTGGATGTCACCATTCTGGATCAAAATGGCGGCGTGATTGAGAGCCACCCGAACCGGCATGTGCATTTTGCCCCGGAATATTCCATAGAAGGCATCCGCATTGAAGGCTTCGACGGCCATTTACGTGGCGCCAAAGCCGGCGGCCCGGTGCGTATTGAAGTAACGCTGCCGACGGATTTCAAGCGCGAAGATTTGCGCGGCCAGAAAGCCACCGTGGAACTGAATATTAAGAAAATCAAACGCCTCGTAAAGCCGGAACTCACGGAAGAACTAGCCAAGGCCAACGGCTTTGATGATCTTAGTGATCTCAATGAATCGCTGCGGCACGCCATTGAAGAGCGTTTGAAAAGCGAAGCGGCCCGGCTTTTAAGAGAGCAGGTGTCGGAAAAACTTCGTGAGATGATCCAGATTGAAGTTCCCCCCACGGTGTTAAGCCGGGCCACCGCGCAACTGGCGCAGAGCGTGGTTCAGCAATCGGCACAGGCCGGGCAGCAGCCGCCGCAGTTGACCGCCGAATTGGTGGGCCGTATGCGTGCCGCCGCGGAACCGCGGGCGAAACTGGATGTGATTGTCATGCGCCTGGCGGATCAGTTTGGTCTGGAAGTCCAGGCGGAGGAAGTCAACGCGGAAGTGGCGACGACGGCGGATATGAATGGCATGAGGCCGGAACTGCTGCTGAATCGTATGGCAAAAGGCGGTCAATTGGAATTGCTGCGGGCGGAACTGCTGCATCGTAAGGTGCTGGACCGCGTCGTTGAGCAGTGCAAAACCGTTGAGATTGATGAAGCCCAGTGGAATCGCGAACAGGATGAAGTGCGGGCGGCCGCAGAGGCATCCATGCGGGCGGCGGCTCCGGAGCAGGCTCCCGCGGCGCCGCAGGCTTGATTGCCTGCAGATGGTATCCCACCGGGTTCACGGAACTTCATGGTTGCAGGACAGGTGAAGCGTGTCTGATGAAGTTTTTGCTTCTGCCACGGGCGGCACGCCTGATCTGCCACCCGATTTGCGGCACCGGCTGAAGTTGCGAGCATATCGCCAGAAATATCATGCGCAGCTTGCCGCAAGCCACAAGAAAAATAGATATTTCCACAATTACATTTATCACCTTCTGTCCCACCATGTGCTGCCCGGTTCCAGCGTGCTGGAAATAGGCTGCGGCAGCGGTGATTTGCTGGCGGCACTGGCGCCGTCGGCGGGGGTGGGGGTGGATATTGATTCCGTCTCCGTGGAGGAAGCCCGCCGGCATTATCCCCACCTGACGTTTCATGAAACCGCGGTGGAGGATCTTTCATCCCTGAATCTGCCGCAGTTTGATTATGTGATCTGCAGTGGTGTATTGCAGGAACTTTATGATCTTCACACCGCCCTGCAGGCCGTTCGCCCGCTATGTCATGCGCGCACACGGATTGTTTTCTGCACATACAGCCGCCTCTGGACGCCGTTGCTGCGTATTGCTGAGTTTCTGGGTCGCAAATTCGCCACACCCGATGAAAGCTGGCTGCCCCGCGACGAGTTAATCAATCTGTTAAAACTCAACGGCATGGAGGTTGTCCGGCAAATGCCGGCGGTCATCGCTCCGTTGGGTGTCCCCTTCATAAGCGGCCTGCTGAACCGGTGGTTGGCCCCGCTGCCCGGTGTGCGCCAGCTTGGTCTGTCATTGCTGACCGTTGCCCGGCTGGCTGATGCGTCGGATATGGCCAACCTCCCGGTTTCCGTAAGCGTGGTGTCTCCGGTGCGCAATGAATCGGGAAATATACAGGCTCTGATACGTCGGCTGCCCATGATGGCGCGGAATCAAGAATTGATTTTTGTGGAAGGCAACAGCACCGATGACACATGGGAAACCGTTCAGCGGGCGGTGGCTGATTATCACGGGCCGATGAAACTTTCGGCCATGCGGCAAAAAGGGAGCGGCAAGGGAGATGCGGTGCGGGCGGGGTTTGCCGGGGCATCGGGGGATATTCTCTTGATTCTTGATGGGGATTTATCCGTTCCACCGGAGGAATTGCCGCGGTTTGTTCAGGCTGTTGCGCAAAATCATTGTGAGTTTGCCAATGGATCGCGGTTGATTTATCCCATGGAAGATCAGGCGATGCAATTTCTCAATATGATCGCGAATAAGTGTTTTGGAATAATGTTTACATTCCTCCTCGGCCAGCACCTGCGGGATACGCTTTGTGGAACCAAAGTGTTGCGCCGCACAGATTACCAGCGCATTGCGGCCAACCAGGGCTATTTTGGTGATTTTGATCCATTTGGTGACTTTGATCTGCTGTTTGGCGCCGCCCGGCTGAATCTGAAAATCATGGATATACCTGTTCACTACAAGCAGCGGACGTATGGAGCAACGAATATATCGCGTTTCCGTCATGGCGTGATGCTGTCGCGAATGTGCATGTTTGCCGCTAGAAAAATTACTTTTATTTGACGGTGTTCTCTGTTTCAGGTGTGGTAATCGGCATTGATGGTGATATATTCGCGCGATAAATCGCACGTATACACCCGGCAGGTTCCTTTGCCGCCCGTGCCAATGTCCAGTGTTATATGAACTTCAGACAGTTGCATGGTTTTCCGCAGTTCCGCCAGCGGCGCTGCCGTGGGCCGGCCATTGCGAAATACCGTAATGGAACCGACCGCACAACGTGATTGATCCGGGTTCATGCGTGCGCCGCTGTATCCCGCCGCACTGACAAACCGGCCCCAGTTGGGATCTTCCCCGTGAATAGCCGTCTTCACCAGGGGACTGTTGGCCACGGCCATGGCGGCCTTTTTTGCGTCGGTGTTGTTGGCCGCACCTGTTACCCGCACAATAACCAGTTTGGTCGCCCCTTCGCCATCAGCGGCAATTTGCCGGGCCAGCGAATCGCACACCACCCCCAGTGCCTTGGTAAAACCGCGCCAGCCGACAGACGCCGATTCAAGGCGCGGGTTTTCCGCCATCCCGTTGGCCAGTACCGCAAATGTATCGCTGGTGCTGGTGTGTTGATCCACCGTGACGCAATTAAATGATTCATCGGTAACCTGCCGCAATGCCCTGCGCAACGCGGCGGCACTGATTGCCGCATCCGTGGCGACAAACGCCAGCATCGTGGCCATGTTGGGGGCAATCATGCCGGAGCCTTTGCAGCAACCGGCAATGGTGACTTTCCGACGGCCAATGGTCAACTGCGTAAAAGCGGTTTTGGTTTTTAAATCCGTTGTGAGAATCCCATTGGCAAACGCTTCACCATGTTCAGCACTGTCTCCAATCAGCGGTGTCAGCGCGGCTATGCCGGCGCGCACGCGATCCATGGGAAGATAGTGGCCTATCACGCCCGTGCTGAAGGGTAGAACGTCACAGGATTGCACGGCAATACCGTAATGGGCCAGCGCTACGGCGGTACGGTCACACATTTCCAAGGCATCATCCATGCCGCGCCGGCCTGTGCATACATTGGCACAACCGCTGTTGATGATGCAGGCGCCGGCCACGCCGCGCCGAATGTGCTTTCTGCCCACGATCACCGGTGCTCCCACCACTTTGTTGGTGGTAAAAACCGCCGCTCCGGTCGCCGGCACGCGGCTGACCAGCATGGCCAAGTCCGGTTTGCCGGATTGCTTGATCCCGCAGTGTATGGCGCCTGCCAGAAACCCTTTAACCGCCGTAATGCTCTTATTACCCATCGTCAAAAACTTCCTGTTAATAAAGTGCAGCCGATCCCGCACACTGAAATTAAGCCCCTAAATTTTAACTCCTGTCTCTCGGACTAAAACTTCCCGCACCGATGCAAAGATAAAGCACCGCCATGCGCACCGCCAGACCGTTGCTGACCTGCCGCAGGATTGCAGATTTGTCTCCATCCGCCACAGCACTGCTGATTTCCAGGCCCCGGTTCATCGGGCCAGGGTGCAAAACCAGCACATCCGGGCGGCAGCGCTTGAGCCGCTCTTCATTGAGTCCAAAATACCGGCTGTATTCGCGCACGCTGGGAAATGCCGCGCTGGTAAGGCGTTCAAACTGCACCCGCAGCATATTTATCACATCCACTTCGCCCAGCACGGAATCAAGATCATGCGTCACCCGCACATTGAATTCCGAAAACGCCGATGGACAAAGAGTGGTGGGGCCGACGAGAGTGACTTTGGCCCCCAGCTTGGATAAGGCCCAGAGATTGCTGCGGGCCACACGGGAATTGGCGATATCACCCACAATAGCAACATGCAGGTCGCTTAGTTTTTTGCCTTTGCGTTCGCACGCCTCGCGCATGGTAAATAAATCCAGCAAGCCCTGAGTGGGATGTTCATGGCTTCCATCCCCGGCGTTGATGACGCTGCATTGCACCAGTCGGCTTAGCACCTCCGGCGCGCCGCTGCTGCGATGACGGATGATAATGGCGTCCACCCCCATGGCCACGATGCTCCGGGCGGTGTCAATGAGTGTTTCACCTTTGCTTACCGAGCTGGTGGAGACGGAAAAATCCACCACATCCGCACTCATACGCTGTGCCGCCAGACGGAAACTTGTCCGCGTGCGTGTGCTGTCTTCAAAAAACAAATTGACCACCACCTTACCCCGCAGGGCCGGCACTTTTTTGATGCTGCGCGTGGAAACTTCCTGCAGCGCCTGCGCGGTATCCAGCACCGCCAGAATCTCTTCCCTCGAAAGAGCCTCCAGCGTTAATAAATGCGGGCGAGTCCAGATTGCCGATGGAGTCATCATCCATGTCCTCCGGCAGGGGGGATGGGGGCTTCAACAAATACGGCATCGTCGGGATCAATGGGTTTAAGGCTTACGCGCACACGGGATGTCACGGGCACGTCAAACCGCCGCCCCACAAAATCGGCTGATATGGGATATTCTCTCCCGCCACGATCCACCAGTACCGCCAGACGGATAAATCGGGGCCGGCCAAAATCCACCAGCGCATCAAGCGCCGCCCGCACGCTGCGGCCTGTGTGCAGCACATCATCCAGCAGCAGCACCGGGCGATCATCCACGCGAAAATTCATTTCCGTTCCCATGGGTATGACAATGGCCCGGTTGCCCACCACATCATCGCGATACATGGTTATATCCAATGCCCCCACATCCACGGGGCGCTTGTGCGCGTGGCGAATCGCCGTGGCAATTCTCTGGGCCAGCACTTCACCCCGCCGACGTATTCCCACCAGCGCCAGCGTTCCGTCCCCCATCAACTCATGGGCGGCGAGTATCTGCTGCGAAATCTGCCGGACGATTTGTGCAATATCTTCAGCGGCCATGAGTTTCTGCATGTCCTTGAGATTACCCGTTGATGCTCCGCCGGGCAAGCGCGGGCGATGGATTCCAGTTTTCAGTGTTTGTTTCACGATCCTTTGCCATAAAAACAAGGCCGACTTGAGGCCGGCCTTGTTGAAGATGCGGAGTTGCCTGATGGTGGCTATCGCTGCCTTAGTCCCGTTGCCGGCCAAACATCATCAGGAGGAAAATAAACATATTGATAAAGTCGAGGTAGAGATTCAGTGCCGCACTCACCGCCGCCTTCTGACTGGCTTGCGAACCATCCGGGCCGACCATATACATAAATTTGGCTTTTTGCACATCGTAAGCGGTCAAGATGACAAAAATCAGCACGCCGGCAAAATTGATTAATGCCTGCATCCCAGTGCTATGCATAAATATGTTAACTACTTCAGCGATAATCAGACCAATAAGTGCCATAACCGCATAATGACCAATTCCAGAGAGATCACGTTTTGTCACCAAGCCATAAACAGACATCGCGCCAAAAGTCCCCGCAGTTATAAAGAAAGTGGAATAAATGGAGGCTTGGGTATAGATCAGAAACAACATTGCAAAAGTCAGACCAGTTAGGGCGCTGTAGGCCAGAAACAAAATTGTTGCCAACCCCGCGCTCATGCGGTTGATTCCGGCGCTGAACCAGATTACCAGCCCAAACTGGGCAATAAAGACGATCCAATAGCCGCCTTGCGAAAGGCTTGCAACGAGCTTGGTGTTTTCTGAAACCAGCAACGCCACAATACCCGTAATCAGCAGGCCAACGGTCATCCAGCCGAATACTTTGGCCAGGAAATTACGTTGTTCCAAAGCATCCGACCGCACGCCTGGTACCAATGAATCGTTGTATCCCGATCCTGGTGAATTAAAAAACTGACTCATAAAACCCTTCTTTAACAATTACTTATATCTGCGGATGTCATACCGACTCCAAACCAGCATAACTTGCCGCGTCTTCCATTGCCACCATTATACGTATCCACCACCGTTTTGTTTATAACACCCTGAAAAAAAATATGCAATCATTTTGACTATGTGGCCATAATACGTTACAAATATCTCATGGAATATGCCTGGTGGGTTCAAGACCATGGGCAAGGGCTTTCAGGAGCATTGACTATTAGCCATCACGGTTTGCGTTGCAACGAGCAGATTCGCATCTCTCCGGTTCGCCTGATTAGCGAAAACGATGATCAAGTGGGTATTATTCCGCTGCTTGAGGCATTGCGCCTTGCGCGGGAAGCGGGGTTGGACCTCGTTGAGGTTTCCCCCATGGATAAGCCGCCGGTCTGCCGTATGATGGACTACGGCAAATGGAAATATAAACAGCGTAAGAAAGAGCAGAAATCGCATTCAGGCTCGCATGTCCAGCAACTCAAGGAACTGCGGATTCGCAGCGTCAAAATTGACAGCCATGACCGTGACACCAGCATGAACAAGGCCCGTAAATTTCTGGAAGATGGCCATAAGGTGCAGTTTAATCTCATGTTCCGCGGGCGCGAGATGGCGCATGTGGACTTGGGCCGGGGGATTCTGGAAAAAATTCGGGCGGACCTCGAAGACGTTTGCAAAACCGAACGCGATCCGAAGCTTGAAGGCCGCCGCATGATTATGATTTTGGCTCCCAAGAACAATTGATCGCGTTATCGGACGTTCTTAGCGTGTGATAACATGGCAATGGTGAAAAAAACTCAAGAATTCACAGTTTTTAATTGACCCGGCGCTGGCAATGTTCTATGCTATCTCGTGAGAAGGTTATGGCTTGCAGGTGCGGCAATGTCCGTACTTCAACGTCGGCATGGCGTTAAGTAGGATCTTGAAATCCGCCACTTGCATCAATGCGAGTCGGAATGTTTCCAAGGATTGTGTTGTAGCACGATCCGCCGGCGAAATTGGAGTTTAAGGAAAGGGAGAGGTGTTTTATGAAAATATCCAGCTTAACGTTAGTGTGTATCTGTTCCGCGGCGGCGATGGCTGCTGTCACAGCAGTAAGTGCCGATACCACTAGCGTGGTGACATTCAGTGAAGGTGGCCCCGCCACGTTCATGAATTCTGGCCTTAACGCAAAATCTTTCTGGTCCATCGGTTCGGGCGGCGGCAGCTTTTCCAATTCCGGAAATAGTGCGTATTCCTCACAAACCGGCGGCGAAGTTTCCCCCGAAGAAGCCAATGTCCTGAATGAAAAACTTGCCACATTTGTGGTCAACGAAGCGGGCAATAAATCGGCTGTCCCGGAATTTGTTTCAGGCGGGCAGTTGGTGCAGGTGGATGACAATCAGGAATTTGTCTCGGAGTTGTTCGGTGGTGCCAGCCAGTCAGGCTCGCCGTTTTTTGATTATCCAGTCCCCCAGAATTCTCCCTATTATGTCCGCAGCGTGAACCCTGTACCGGATTTGCCGGGTGGAACGCTTTATCTCAATGGGGCGCATACCGGTTCGATAACGGTCACCGTGCCTGAGCCGGCGGCATTGAGTCTCATGGCGCTGGCGGGAATGGGGTTATTGCTGCTGCCGCGGCGACGGGAAAACAAATAAAACTCTGTAACCCAATGAGATTGTGTCAGAAGGGATGCGGAGTTGAAACAGAAGCTTAGCTTATGCGTTAAGCCACCAAGGATAATTGAGCATTGCCGGGAGATGCAAACCAGCAGGTTCATGCTACTGCCTGGTGGGATAGGGAACTTTTGGAAACGTGGCTGAATTGTTGAAGGTCTAGCGCCGCAAATTGCGCTGGACTAATTGTGTTATGGGATGGAATGATCATGGATATCAAACAAAATCATAGAATGATATTCGGTGCGGCTCTCACGGCAGTTCTGGCTGTTTCGGTGGCTACGGTACAGGCTACACCGGTGCCGCCCAGTGACTTGGGCGGATTTGCTTTAAATGGCACTGGTGCCGGTGGTACGGCCGGTCAAGCATTGAATGTCACCAGCAGCACCAGTACATCGCTTGCCGCCCCGGAAGACAACTACTACGTCTCCAGCGATTCCTTTTCCACATTGTCGCCGTTTTCAATTTCGTTTGATTATGGGGTAAGCGGAAATGGAATTTCTTCAAATACCAGCACGTCGCCGTCCACGTTGAACGGCACGCTCATGAATTTCTTCCTTGGTGATGTCACGGGAGCACAATCAACATCTCCCAACATTGAATTTACCATTAATCCTTACGCCAATGACATCAGCAACAACTATGACAGTAATCCCAATGGTCTTGGCGGATCAGGTGGCGGCGGAGGAAGCGGAATCAGCGGTGGTTCCGGCGGTACCTCCGGAGGAAGTTCCGGCACACCGGGTTATTATACATTTACAAACACTTTTATATATACCGGTTCGATCGTTGGCGTGACGCTCAATTATGATCCAACCACGGCTACACTGCAGGAAGTCGTCAATACCTCAACTGGCGAACATCAGGTCTTTTCCTTCAACATTGATCTGGCGACCACTCTTGGCTCCAGCACCAACTTCAGTTTTGAAGGTAAAACCGGCAGCACCCCTGCCACAGCGTATCAGCAAAGCATCAGTAACTTCAGCTACACCGAGACTTCCTCAACCGTTCCGGAGCCGGGCGTCATGGCCTTGTTCTTGGCCGCTGGCGCCGGATTACTGCTGCTGCCGCGGTTGAGCAATACGCGAAACTAAAAATCCTCACGCCTTGGCTCTTCTGTCGCGGCAATATCAGTCATTTCCGCGCGTTGTATTTGATGGATTGCACGCATTGTGTGTGTGTGATAAGACCCGCAGGCGGGTGAGCGCCTAGGTGTAGCGTTTTCTGGTAAATAACGATGATTTGGGTATAATAATCTCTACGCGGGAACGGGCGGCGGGAGCCGGTAACAAAGCCCTGCCGACCGTGGTTTATAAAAGTTCTCAGCGGAAGACATAATGAAAATTGACCCACGTTTTCAAATTGAATCCGGCTCCGAAATTTTTGGCGGGGCGGAATTAATTCTTAAAGGGTGCTTGGAGACGCCGGGGGGCATAGCGCTGTTAACCGGGTATCCGGGGTCACCTCTGGCGGGCTTTTTTGATTCCTGTCATGATATTGCGGCACTGCTGAAGGAAAAGGGCGTTTGCGCCAAAATGGCCAATAATGAGGCCATCAGCGTCGCGATGCTCAATGGCGCTCAAATGGTGGGGGTAAAGGGCATTGCGGTATTTAAATCCGTCGGCTTACACGTTGCGGCCGATGCTCTGGCTTTGGGCAATTTGTCCGGCATACCGCATCCCAGCGGTGGGGCCTTGGTGGTTTCCGGTGATGATCCATGGAGCGATTCCACACAGGTTCCGGCGGATTCGCGTTTTCTTTTTGAGCACTTGCGTGTGCCGGTGCTGGAACCCGCTACCTCGCAGGAACTAAAAGACTGGGTTTCCTGCGGCTTTGATCTTTCCGTTGCCGCCAAACTGTACATCGGCATGATGGTCACCGTGGCAATCGCCGATGGCGGCGGCACCGTGGAATGCCGCCCCAACCATTGGCCCGCCATCAGCACCCATGATCGCATCGCCATTGAAACCGGGAAAATTCCAGTTGAAACAACGGTGCTGCTGCCTCCGCGAAGCTGGCGGCAGGAATTGACTTTTGATGATCGGTTTGCAGCTCTTTTAGCCCGCTGCCGCCAACTCGGTTTATCACGCATTTTGTACCCCATTGAGCGTACGTGGCGCGGCGGAAGATCCCAGAAAAGCCCCGTGGGCTTTATTTCATCCGGGCCGTCGCACATGCTGCTGGTTCATGCCCTGCAGGAAATGGGTTTGCTGGGGCACTTCCCCATGTTGAAACTGGCCATCAGTTATCCAGTAGATACCACACTGGTGGATCAACTTGCCGAAATGTGTGAACGTATTGTTGTGGTGGAAGAGCGACGAAGCTTTATTGAGCGGCAGGTCTCGGATCACCTCGCGCAACTGCGACAGCTTGAACCAAATAACCCGGCGGTGGGCACGCAGGTGTGGGGCAAAACATTTCCCAACAATCGTCCGGGAATTCCATCCACACGCGGTCTGCATCCATCGATTCTTATTGAATTGCTGACAGGTTTTCTGCGCGATACGCCCAATATTCCCCATGAGCTTTCCAATGGGCGGCTATCGGAGGAATTGGAAACCATCGCGATGGCCAATAGTTCAAAGGTTGTTGTGGCCGTGCGCACGCCCGCGTATTGCCCCGGCTGCCCGCACCGTGATTCTTCCAGCGCCTTGTTGGAAATACGCGGTAACTTCCTCAATGCACAATACATGCGCCAGCATTATGGCAAAGAGCCTATGGACCTTGTGGCCCACGGTGACACCGGCTGCTACACCATGATGATGTTTGAACCCAATAAGCCGCTGATGCACAATTACAGCGGTATGGGCCTGGGTGGGGCCACCGGTGGAGGAGTGGATCCATTTATCACCAATAAGCAAATTGTGTTCATGGGGGACGGCACATTTTTCCATTCCGGCCAGGTATCCATCGCCAATTCCATTAATCAAGGGCAGGATATCACCTATATCATTCTGGAAAATGGCACCACCGCCATGACCGGCCATCAGCCTAACCCCACGTTGCATGAGGACATCACCGGCAGCACGGTATTGGCGCATGATATTGAACGTATTGTCCGTTCACTGATTCCCGAAGCCGCCGGGCCATTGCATGTCATAGGTAAAGATGGCCGCGATGAACCGCAGGCCCGTGTGTTCCGTGTAAATCCCGCCCAGCGCGATCAATACAGGCAGTTGCTGGAAAGCGTGATTCTGCAGGATGGTGTGAAGATCATCATCGCGGATAAAGAATGCGGCATCACCTTTAATCGCCGCAAGCACCGCGCTGAGGTGCAGGAGAAAAAAGAGCATGGCTTTGTGCGTTCCAAGGCCTATATGAACATCACGGATGAAGTCTGTGAATATTGCCTGGAGTGTACCAATCAGACGGGTTGCCCCGCGCTGAAAATATCCCAGACGGACTACGGCCCGAAAATTCAAACCGATTTCACCACCTGCGTTAATGACGGAGCCTGTTCCCGCATAGACGCCTGCCCGAGTTTTGAGCAGGTGATTGTCACCCGCAAACGTCCCCCGCGCATGCCTGATGAAGTAGTCGACCTTACCGGCATGCCCGAACCGCCGATGATGAAAATGGGGGAGCAATGGCGCTGCTATCTCGCCGGTGTGGGCGGCATGGGCATTGGTGTGGCCGGTGAAATTCTTGTTCGTGCCGGCCATAAAGAAGGTTATCAGATTGCATTTGTGGATAAAAAGGGCCTGGCCATCCGCAATGGCGGCGTGTTCAGCCAGCTTCTGTTTTCCCGCCAGCCTGTGCAAGGCTCGGCCATAACACCTTACGGCAAGGCCGATCTGCTTATTGGTGTTGACGCCCTTGAGGCCGCCCGCGCAATATCCCCTCAAGATAATCTGCGTGTGGCATCTCCCAGGTATACACATGCGGTCATTAACACCGGGAAAACGCCGACGATTATGACCCTGCTGGGGCGCGATGATTTTTCGCCCGAGCAAATGGCCGAGATGATCAAAGCACAGTGCAAACCCGGGCAGTTCTTCAGTTTTAATGTCGGCGACTTGTGCGAGCGCCTGCTGGACTCCAAACTTTACGCCAACATCATGATGCTGGGTGTGGCGTATCAGCTTGGATTTATTCCAGTTTCTTATAAAAGTATCACCTGGGCGATTCGCCATGCGGTGCGCCGCGAATTTGAACGCAATTATCGCGCGTTTAATATTGGCCGAAAAATTGTGCTCCGCCCCGATCTTTTCGGTGTGGCCGCCCCGCGTGAAGTTGAAACTGTGGACCAGGCCATTGAGCGCAAGGCCAATATCTTGATGGTCAGTTCAATATGGGGCAAACGCAATGCCGATGAATATCGCCGGATGTGCCTCGAATCATTGGAGCAAATGCCGCAGCTTGAAGATTGTGTCAGGCGGGATTTTGTCATTCGCCTTTTTGACGCCATCCAATGGGGTGCCCTCCCTTATGCCCGCGCTTACGCCTCGCGTGTGGTGAAAACATATCAGCAGGATAATGTGGCACGGAATTATGCCGTCACCCGCGCGGTGATCTGGAACCTGGCCAAAGTGATGATGATTAAAGATGAAGTGTATGTCGCCATGATGTACACCAGCCCGGAAAAATATCGCCGCGATCGCCGACGTTACAACGTCAATCCGGCCAACGGCGATAAAATTAAATACGTCCATCTGAACCGGCCGGAATTTGACATTGCCGGATTCAAGGTTCGATTCCACCACAAGGGCTACGACTGGCAGATGCGCGTGCTGCGCCACTGCCGCTGGCTGCGCACGCTCATGCCGGCCTGGCACGCCCGGGAAAAAGCCTTCCGCGAGTGGTACACGCGACTCGTGGATACCTGCGAGTTGCATGAACCTTGGCTCTATAATCTCTGGCTGGATATTCTCAAAACACCCGAAGGCGTCACCGGATTCCGTGAGGTTCGCTATCCCAAAATGGAAGCGGCGCAAAACCGCGTCAAGGAATTACAGGCTGCGATTGCCGCCGGAAAAACCGACAGCCGCTTCCGCACCCCCGCCCGATCAATCAGCCTGACCAGTCAGGTCATCGGAACGTTTCGCGGCGGCTAAGCTCGACTTTTGCCATTTTTTAAGCGCATTTTTTATGATGGCAGACTTTAAAAAGATCGGACTCTCCTGTACATTCGTATATAGTTATAACCATGCGAACCGGAAAGGAGTCCGATATGTTTCGT
>JABEBX010000541.1_pt1 | contig 36602 bp, 53 predicted proteins | sample 7245971 | NCBI WGS metagenome assembly JABEBX01 (sample SAMN14506365, study PRJNA622280) | hot springs metagenome | biome: hot spring [ENVO:00000051]|acidic hot spring [ENVO:00002120]; feature: spring [ENVO:00000027]|sediment [ENVO:00002007]; material: sediment environment [ENVO:01001048]... | reverse complement strand
GCCGGAAGTGTTGACATGCCCGCTTGTATGGGATACTATAAACACATGGCGGCAATAAAGCCGCCAGCCCGCACCTCGGGGATATGCAGGGGTTGGAGTTATCGCAATGCAACTGCGCTGTTTACACCATCCGCAATTTCAGGACTGCTATACCGTCATACTTGGAAAATCCAGTAAGGGCGTAGTCGATTTTCTCGCAATGAACAGATATGGCGATTATTACCATGGGGAGTGCGAGCCCCGGTGGATTACGGCGCAACACCGGCACCGCATTCAGATCACCGACCTTCCAAATGGGCCAAAACAAACCTTGCGTAATCTTGGTTATTTGACGGAAGGATAACCAAATGAACGAGCACGACGAGCAGATGGATGTTTATGACTTCGGTTTTGATATGGCGAATGAGAAGGCCAGGGTTTTTTACAACAACGAGAAGCGGGCTTTTTCAGTAAGAGATTTTTTTGGCGGTTGGGTTGTTAGGACTAGCGTTGGGATCGTCTGGTATTCTTCCAAGTGGACCCCGACAGAGATTTTCACCGACATGCCTGGAGACATGAAGATACTCTAAAACACCATACCGGGCATAGAGGCAAACGCTTGACCTTATGCCCGGTGTGGGATACTATAAACACATGGCGGCAATGAAGCCGCCAGCCCGCACCTCGGGGCAGCACAGGGGTTGGAGTAAACCATGGGCATTTTGCGCGACAAGATAGAGGGACCGTTAGCGAATGAAGGGACCGAGTTACACCGTTACTTTTGCATGTATAAGCGGGCGTTAATGTCGGTTAGGAGCAACGGCAAGACCTTCTCAAAAGAACCCGGTGGCGAATGGCGGATGCGATTTAGCAGGAAACCGGAATGCACGTTAGAGGACTGGACAGAGCACAAACGTACTACGATAGCCAAACTTCAGCCATGGCATTTTGTGGCAGACCTTCCCTCGATAGCAGACCTAGACCGCTGGATTATCGACGGGGTAGCCGAGAGCTTGTCTGGTGACACAGTGGAACCGGACGGCATTGGACCGGATGGAGCCCCGTCCTGGCTTCTCGCGCTTGGGATTCTTTGATAGTAGGGCAGGGCGCTCAAATGATCGACATAGAATATCTTGAGCTTAAACACCGTCTGGATTTCTTGGAAAAGTGCAGGCAGCACCTAAGAGGCGATGCGGCGCGGATCGTTTCTGTCAGGCTGAACGCTTGGGAACGATTGATAAAGAAGATCGGCGGGCCTATCCACGGAACAGCATTAAAGACCAAAGACGGTCGATATGCCATCATTACCGCCGACCAGGAGCCGGGGAAAACCAGATACACTTGTTTTGACGAGAAAGGCCCAATAGGGCACGGCGTCTACAATTCGGCGGTAGACGCTTTGGTGGAATGTTTTAACATGGGTTACAGGAAAAGCGCCCGCCCGTCTGAACTGGACAACCTCTATCAGCAAACACCAAGGGCGACGAGCTAGGCATGATGCCGCTGTAATCAACGGTTACAGCAGAAGCAGGAGTATCGTTGTATACAACGATACTCTTTTTTTGCGTCCATAGTTGACCAGACCACCGGCTGATGCTATTGATAGCAATGTATACACTTTTGACGGATTGGCAGGGTTGAAAGGGCATGGAGTTGCACAATGATACCTGTTTTGTATAATGCAAGATAAAGCACAGTCGCACTCCGTGCTTTTTGTGCAGTTTGTGCAAGTCTATATACCCTGCGGTGCTGATGGCCGGGTCCGGCCGAGGGGATGGTGGAGAGAATGATTGTAGACACTGAAAGCGATGTATACACTGAAACCGTGATGAACCAATGGATGAAGGCGCTGCTTGGCTTCAGCAAGGTACACAGCACGGCGGAGGGGATGAGTCTGAGATTGGATACCATGTACTCCCGAGCGGAGATTGAAAATCTCCGGCAACAGACTGAGAGGTACTATCGTTTACGGTTGAAACGGAATGTTCCACCAAAAAGACTGCCGAGCGATTGGATACGCGATGTTTGGACCCGTGGGGATGACAAATATCTCATATCCCGGACATGCGGATACCTGCTCGAAAAATACGGGATGAAGTCATGAGACTAACTATTTCCTTTGACCCGGACGACTACGCCAAGATCGCAGAATACGCAAATGCTCATGGTGTTAAGGTATCGAGGGTAATCAGCTACGCAGCTATCGCATATATTGAAGCTCACGCTGGGCGTGGTGACAATGCTAACATTGCAATGTCCGGGCTTAACGATGTCGAGGATAGAATAGCCGCCCAACTTCGGCATGTAGAAGCGCAGCTTGCCGCACAAAACAAAAAGACTTCGTTTTTAATCGACCTATGCGGAAACCTACTTAGGGCCTTGCTCGCGCGATTAGGGCCAGACCGCACTAAAGAAGATTCTTTTTTTGGCGCGGCTGTTGAGCGCGAGTTCTGGTCCATATACACGCATACAGTAAAAAACTCCGGTTGGGCAGAAGCGGCGGCGGACGAGATCATGAAAGAATTTTCAGGCGGGGACAATAACCATGTTGAATGAACAATCAATAGCAACATTAACCAGGAAGCTGACCAGAGAGCTTGGCGACGTTATTAACCAGGCTCTTAATGACCCTCTGGTGGTAGAGGTGATGCTCAATCCCGATGGAACGCTATGGGATGATCGTCTCGGGAAGGGTATGCGGCAGATCGGCTCAATGACACCAGCGCAATCCGACAATCTCATGTCAACTATCGCAACTCTTGCTGATACCGAAGTCAACAAGGAGCGACCTATCCTTGAATGTACGTTACCCATGAGAGGGGAGCGATTCGAGGGTTTATTGCCGCCAGTCGTAGATGCTCCGACCTTCACCATACGCAAGAAGGCGTTACAGATATTTACCCTAGAACAGTATGTAAAGAACGGCATTATGACAGGGGATATTGCCAATGAGCTACGAGAAGCTGTTGCGCGACGTGAAAACGTCCTGGTAGTAGGGGGAACCGGATCGGGGAAAACGACGCTTGGAAATGCTCTGCTGGATCATCTGGGGCAGATCGCAGGAGTGGACCAACGAGTGGTCATAATCGAGGAAGTGGCAGAGTTGCAATGTTCCGCTCCGAATAAGGTGTTTCTTCGGACCAGTCATAGCACTACCGCCAACGACCTGTTACGGGCAACCATGCGGTTGCGCCCGGATCGCATCGTGGTAGGTGAGGTCCGTGGTGCTGAGGCCCTTACGCTCTTGAAGTCCTGGAATACCGGGCACCCAGGCGGTTTTTGCACCATCCACGCGAATAGCCCGGAAGGGGCACTTATCCGGCTTGACCAGCTTTGCCAGGAGGCGGGTGTCCCTTCCCAGAAAGAGCTTATACAGGAGGCGGTGGATGCCATTGTGTTCATCAAGAAAGTGAGTGGTGGGCGTGTGGTAGAGCGGCTTTGGAGGCCCAAGGAAACCGCTTGCACAACCTGACGCGGCGGGTATATCATAACTATGCGATTACCCTTGCAAGGAGGTTGAAATGTCGCGCATCGTCTCTGCTGTAAACAATGTTGCTGTACGGGGCCTGGTTGCGGCCCAGATGGTCAAGATGCCCAAAGCCAAGGCTACGGGCGGACGGATGAGTCGGGTTCGGAAGGTTGCCGCTGGATTCGCGCTGTCCCTCGGACTTGTGCCGGTGGCGGCGAATGCGGCCACCGCCGGCGGTGGTATGCCGTGGGACGGCCCGCTGAACACCATCGTTACCAACCTGACCGGCCCGGTTGCTACGGCGGTTGCCGTAGGCGCCTTCTTCGTAGCCGGTGCGATCCTGGTTTTTGGTGAGGATATGTCCGCATTCGTGCGGCGCTTGCTGATGGCCGTCATCGCCGTATCTCTGTTGGTGTTCGGCACAAAGATTCTCAGCGCCTTGGGCATCACAAACGGAGCGATTGTCTAGTGTCTAGTTGGCCCTGCTTCGGCAGGGCCAATCTTTAAGGAGGGCGGGATGGCTAGGTTTCATGGATCGTTGAATACCCCAGTAACTTTCCTTGGAGGGGACAGGGAACTCATGATGGCCGTATTGGGCATATCCCTGATGATGGTCTTTGTTTACCAGGATTGGTTTGGCCTGCTGGCCGGTTTAGTGGTGTGGAGCATAGGGGCCTATGTGCTGCGCCTGGTGGCGCACAATGACGAGCAAATGCGCCAGGTGTATCGGAGAAGTCTGCGGTATAAGACATATATGCCAGCCCAGGCGCATCACGACGCGCCTTATCCTGAAACTTTGGGGAAGAAATAACCATGTTACCGATCAAAGAGTTTCGCTCAAATTTCAAGGCATACAGTGATTTTCTGGATTATGCCGCCATGATCGACAATGGCGTCATGCTCGGAAAGAGCGGCGCTTTGACGGTAGCATGGTGGATCACCGGCGAGGACTTGGGCTCCGCATCCATGGCGGAACTGCAAGTGTTGTCCGAACGGGTGAATGACATATTGAAGCGGTTAAACGCAACCGGCTGGATGGTCAATGCAAACCTGTTCCGAGTCGAAGCCAAAGATTACCCGGATTCTCGCTGGCCGGATCGCACCACCAGGATCATTGATAGGGAACGCAAGGCTCAATTCGAGGCAGAGGGACGGCATTATGAGGCCGTGGCCGCGTTGTCGTTGACCTATACCCCGCCGCATAGGGTCGAAAGTATCCTGTCGGAAAAAATGATTGACCGCCCAGAAGGGGATCGCAGTTCGGTACAGGATCGTATCCTTGGCTACTTCAAGCAAACTATCGAATCAGTAGAACTAGCTCTGCGGGGCAACATTCGCATGAGTCGGATGAGAACGAATGCGGACGGAAGCGATGATCTCTTACAGTTCTTGCACTATTGCGCCACAGGGAAGAATCATCCGGTTCTCCTGCCTGCAACCCCGATGTATTTGGATACGGTCATTGGCTCTGAGGATTTTATCGGTGGCATGGAGCCCATGGTTGGGCAGTACCATGTCCGTTGCATCGGGATTACGGGGTTCCCGTCTGAGAGTTATCCAGCCATGCTGGACGTACTGGCTTCCCTACCGTTTCAATTGCGCTGGAGTACGCGCTTTATCTTCATGAGCCAGAGCGACGCGGTTGCCAGGATCGACAAGATACGAAAGAAATGGAAGCAGCAGATTCGCGGTTTCAAGGATCAACTGTTTCGGACCCAGGGCGGCGCGGTGAATCTTAATGCCCTTACGAGCGCACAGGATGCCGAGATAGCATTGTCTGAGGCGCGTGGTCTACCAGTAAACCAAAGCGGTGCCACGGTGGCTTATGGATTTTATACTGCCGTGGTGGTGGTGTGGGATCAAGATATAGAGCGGGCAGACGATAACGCGAAAGAGGTCAAGAAACTCATCGAGCGCATCGGTTTCACCTGCCGAATCGAAACAGTGAACGCAGTGGAGGCGTTCCTTGGCTCCCTGCCAGGTCACGCGATACCGAATGTGCGGCGCCCAATCATGCACACGCTAAATCTCGGGCACATGATCCCCCTGACTAGCGTGTGGTCTGGCCCTTCCGAGCATCCATGCCCGTTCTATCCCCCGCATTCACCACCATTGTTTTACGCGAGGACTAGCGGCTCCACACCGTTTCACCCAACCCTGCACGTTGGGGACGTGGGCCACAGCCTTATGGTTGGGCCGACCGGCGCCGGTAAGTCTACGGCCTTGGCGCTCATCATCGCCAGCATGTTTCGCTATCCCAGGGCCAAGGTGATTGGCTTCGACAAGGGCATGTCTCTGTATGCACTAAATCAGGGTTGTGGCGGCGTCCATTATGACGTTGCCAATGAAAACAGCTTGCAGTTCTCCCCCTTTGCAAAAGTGACTCCAGAGAACAAGAACGAACAGATTTGGGCGCAGGAGTGGGCAGAGGGCCTACTGGTCATGCAAGGCTTGTCCGTAACCCCAGCGATCCGTGAGCAAATCCATATTGCCGTGAAACGCCACACCACGAGCGAGGACAAGAGCATGACCGCCTTTGTCTCTGCGGTACAGGACAAGACGCTTCGCCAGGCCCTAAGCTACTATACCTTGGGGAATCCTGGCGAAATCCTGGACGGTGCTCACTCTGAGGCTGACGGGATGAGTAGCCCTTTTGTATGCTTTGAAATGCAGCACCTTTTAGAGAAAGGGCCAGCGATTGTGGTTCCTACTCTGGACTATCTGTTTCATAGGGTGCTGGATAAACTGGACGGGAGCCCCGTTCTCATTACCATCGACGAGGCATGGGTAGCAATCTCTCACCCGGTTTTCGTGGAACGGATCAAAATGTGGCTCAAGGAGTTCCGCAAGAAAAATGCCGCCGTTGTGTTTGCCACGCAATCCCTGGCCGATCTCAAGGATAGCCCCTTGCTTCCGGTCCTGATGGAATCTTGCCCAACAAAAATCTATCTGGCAAATCCAGAAGCGCGGCAGGAGTCGGTTGGCTCCATGTATAAGGCATTCGGATTGACGGACACCCAGGTCAACATCGTGTCAAGGATGACGCCAAAGCGGGAATATTACTATACCTCGCCATTAGGCAAGCGGGTGTTTGATCTTGGGTTAGGGCCGGTTGCCCTGGCTTTTTGCGGTGTCTCTGGAAACGATGAGCTTGCTCAGGTGGACCACATGATTCAGGAATACGGCCAACGGTGGCCCCAAGAATGGCTGCGATCCAAAGGACTGGAAGAAGCCGCCCAGGAATGGGCACGATAGGAGATTGCCATGTTCATGTTTGGTGCAGCTTTGCTTATTTTTAGCCGGTTGTTCCTGGCGTTTGCCTACTTGTTCCGTGGCCTTCTGATAATCTTTGAGGGCGTCATCATCGCGCTTGTTGACCTGTTCACCATACCATTACAAATCGCCATTCTCATGTCCTGGCGTTGGGCGAAGATCATTTACCAGGTGTGGCGCAAACGGAGGGAGTATGAACGGGAGCATGGCATGAGATTTTCATGGGAGGACGAGAAAGCGGCCTACGGGAAATTGCTCACCAACATTCCCAAAGAGTTAAGTATTGTGATTCCTAAAGCCTATAAACATTCTCTTAGTAAGTTGTGGAATGAATCCAAACTGGTTGTGATCGGTCTATGGGAGGCCCTATGAAAAAGCTGGTTTTAACATCGGTGGTTCTTGGGATATTGGGTAGTCCTGTTTGTGCTTTCGCAGGAACGGCGACTGGCGGCGCCACGCTTCCAGAGCAGATAGTGCAGGAGGTTACAGCGGTACAGCAGAAGGCAGAGGAAGTATCTCAGCTTGAACAGCAGATACAGATGTACGAAAACATGGTTACGAACACGGCCGAGATTCCAAATCAGCTTTGGCAACAAATGACGCAGCCACTATCACAACTCGCGCAGGTGGTGTCCCAAGGACAGGCATTGGCCTTGAATGCGCAAAACATTGGGCAGCAGTTTCAACAGATGTATGCAGGCTTCCAACCTGGCGCCTCTCTCAGCGACTACCAGAATTGGGTACAGTCCAACAACGATCAGATTCAGGGAGCCCTAGCCACACAGAATCTAAGTGTTGCCGACTTCCAGAATCAGGCGCAGTCCTTGCAGACCATCGAAGGGGAGAGTCCGTCAGGACGCGCTGGCCTGCTAAATGTGGCAAACCAGATCGCTGCGGTTGAGGCCGGTTCCTTGCAACAACTAGGAACGATGACTGCGGCTCAAGAACATGCACAAGATAACTATATGGCCTTTCAGATAAAACACGATCAGGGTAAGGATGGATCAAATCAAACTTGGGCACAGCAGACTGCTAACCCTAATAACGTCCCAAGCAACCTGTATTAAAGGAGAATGCCATGCGGCTCCGTAACCTATTTATCGCTTCCGGTATATTGCTGTTTTTGGCTGGGTGTTCCGGTGACGTTGGGCCGTATGGTGTGAAAAGCGCAAAGTGGTACGAGCATCATAGAGCCGAAGATATGAAGCAGTTGGCGTGGTGTCATAACCATGCGGGCTCTAAGGAAAAGATGGCGGCATGTGTAAACGCTCAGACTGGAGCAAACTGGCGTTACGCCAAAGAGCCTAAATCACCGACTGGCGGTGTTCCGAGCAACCTTTTCTGAGGCTATAGGAAGGACCATGACACAAGCAACCAGAAAAGTTGGAATTAGCTCTATTTCACTAATGGCATTGTTATCGGCAATGTTGTTGGTGACGTTCCCTGAAAGTGCAATCGCTGCGACTGCAAATGCAGGTCCGAGTGGCATTCTGCAAGATTTTTCCAACGTCTCTGGCTCTTGGGCAGGCAAGGCAGAAACTTACGGCATGATGATATTCGGCGTCCTTGCTACCATAGAATTTGCTTGGACCTGGATATTATATATCCTTGAGAAAGGCGGTGGCGAGGATGACCCCTTTCCCATCCTGATTAGGAAAATACTGAGCCTTGGTTTCTTTTACTGGATACTCATTAACGGGCCAATGTTGTTAGGCGCCTTGATAGGTGGTTTTATATGGTTGGCTCAGAACATTGGAGCAATGAATGGAACGACAACCCCGGTCAGTATTGCCGGTCATGTTATTAACATACTTTCTCCGGGTTGGATTTTTCAACAAGGCGTAGCCATTGCAGCAGCCCTTGATAAATCAGCGATGGCACATACAAGTATCTGGCATCCAATAAATACGACATTTATTTCTCTTGTTGTTGGTTTGGCTATGCTGGTGGTAATTGCCGCATTCGCAATAATCGCGGCAAACATTATCATCACTCTGATAGAGGCATTCATTGTTGTTGGGGCTGGCCTTGTATTTCTTGGGTTTGGTGGTAGCCGGTGGACGTTGCCGTTCATGGAGAAGTATATCGGCTACGCTGTTAGTATCGGTGTAAAGTTATTCGTTCTATACCTCGTTGTTGCTTTTGGATCGCAATTATCCCAGACATGGCTTACAGATGCGAGTAACGCAGGAGGAGACGCCGCGACTTATTTCACCATCGGGCTCGACGCGGTTATTTACCTCTTTATTGCTTGGAAGGTTCCCGATTTTGCGTCATCTCTTATGAATGGAACACCGCAAGCAAGTCTCGGTGGAGCCATGCAAACCGTTGGCGGCCTGGCTATGGCAGGCGCAGGAACAGCGGCCGCTCTTGCAACTGGTGGTGCTGCGCTTGGCGCCATGGGATCGGGTGCAGCAGGGCTTGCAAAAGGCGTTGCTGGCGGTCTGGCCGGTGCAGGTGGAAACCTTGGCATGGCTGGTATAGATGCAGGGCTTGGCGCTGGAGGCGGTCTGGCAGATGTGGCTATGTCCTCTGTCGCACCCGGACTACCTGGGTCTGGTGGTTCTTCCGGTGCCGGTGTGGGCCATGTTGGACCGGATGCCCAAAGTAGCGGACTTTCTGGCGGTGGCGGTCCTGGCGGTTCAGGTCCGGCCTCTGGTTCAGGAAACGCAGGAGCAGCCGGGCCTATGTCTGGCTCTGGTGCAAAAGGGCTTTCTACGGCCGCATCGGGTAAAGGTGGTCTTGGACAAGCGGCAGCCGCAGCCGCGGAAGAAGCGGCGAGTCCGGGAGCCGTGGGCGGCGGTAGTAGTGGATCGTCAGCGCAGGCAAGTTCCGGGAGCGCGGCCCCAGGAAATCTCGGAGAAGGAGCCACAGGCCAGGACAGCGCCAACCAGGACAGCGCCAACCAGGCCGCTACCAATACTAGCGACGCTGAAAATATGGCGGCAGAAGAAGCTACTGGAGCTATGCCAGGCGTGAGCGATGGAGCCTCTCAAGGTGCAGATCAGGGAGCGACCGGCGAAGCAGGAGCGGGGAGCGCGGCCCCTGGCAATCTCGGGGAAGGGGCCACAGGCCAGGATAGCGCCAACCAGGACAGCGGAAACAGGAGCGATACCGCATCCCAGGACCAGGCTAATACCGCCGATGTGGAACGGGAAGCAGCCCAGGCAGATACGGTCCCCACCGAAACAACTCCGAATGACGGGAATGTAACGGATCTCAAGGCTGAAAAGGAAAAGCGAGACGCCAAGAAGGCGGCGCGTGTGGAAAAGCTCAAAAGTGGGGTGAAGATGGTAGGCAGAGCGATTGAGTTTGGCAAAGATGCACAACATTCACTGCCGAGCGATCAGACCTCAGCAGGTAGCGTCAGCATTCGGTTAGACATGGATTGATAAGGAGGACACAGAAATGCGGTTTCGTAATCCGTTTGGAAAGGGGGGGAGCGGTGGCCCCAATCGTCAGCAACGTGCCGCAGAAACCAATGCGGCTGAGGCCAGCTTGCCGGTTCCCCCGGCAGGCGGCTACGACCCATACTACTTCCGAGGGCGGACGGAGTGGAACGAGCGATATGGGAGCTATATCGCCAGGGCGAAGAACTGGAGATACGCCGCATTGGGCAGCATTGCTGTCAATGCCTTGCTTGCTCTCGGAATGGTCCACATAGCCAGCGAGTCCCGCGTGGAGCCTTATATCGTCGAGGTCAATCATCTGGGAGAAGCGGCCGCCATGGGACCAGCAGACGCGGCACCTATGCCCAATGCAGAGGTCATCAAGGCGACCTTGGCAGCCTTCATAGGTCGTATCCGCATGGCCTGGCCGAATCCCGTACTGGCACAACGCTTCGCGGAAGAAACTTACAACTATGTGGCCGCAGGTAGCCAGGCTCAACAGTTTTTGAATATCTATTTGAGAAAAAAGTTTTCTCAATCGGACGATGGCCTGGTAGTCACCCCGCAGATCAACGCCGTCTCGAACATTGGGAAAAACACCTGGCAGATAGATTGGTCGGAAACTATTACCGGAACCAGCAACAACAGCACGGAAACCAAGCACTACCAAGCGATTCTCCATATCGTGCTTGTGCCGCCCACTTCCGCCCAGGAAATCCTAAAGAATCCTTTGGGCATCTACATCAAGACGCTTTCCTGGACGCAAGTTCTTTGACAGCCGACACCAACGCACGGAGCAAATCATGAAATACCGAATCAGTGTTTTTTCTCTCTGTTTGATGGCAGGCATTGCCCACGCCGCAGACAAGCAGCAGCCGCCTGTTACCGATACCGAAATCTACCATGCGGAGGCCAACATCGGCACCCCGTTTCCAACCCGGAAAGCGGCCGTTAATGCGGCCGTCCGAGCATGGGAGCAAGGCAACCCCGCAACGCCAATCATGGGACAGGGCGGCATCATGCTCTATCCCTATGGGCAGGCGACGCCGACACTGGTATGCAGTCCGCTACGAGTGTGCCTGGTGGAGTTGCAGCGGGGCGAAGTGCTGGAAAGCGCGGTCGTTGGCAACTCAGTTCAGTGGCAGGTGAAGCCCACCTACTCCGGGGCCGGGGCGTCGGAACGACCGATAGTGGCGATCAAACCCACGCAAACCGGCCTGGAGACGAACCTTGCCATTACCACGAACCGCCGTGTCTACTACATCAACCTGAAATCCGCCGATACAGGCATGATCCCCATGATCGGATTCTACTACCCGGCAGAAATGGTCCAGACCTGGCAGAGCGAGGCGCAGGCAAAAGCCAAGGCCAAGGTGGAAACCGCCGAGCGTACCGTAGCTGACCTACCTAGCTTCTCCGTGGAAGCCATGGACTTTGATTACCGCATCCGTGGGGATGCTTACTTTCGGCCGACCCAAGTGTTCAGCGTTGAGGGCAAAACCTATATCAAGATGCCGCCCGGTGTGCAGTATCGACAAGCTCCCATCCTGCTTGTCCAGGAGCCCAACGGGAACACCCGGATCGTCAACTATCAGTACATTCATCGGCAATGGATCATCGTCGATTCCCTTTTCCATAAGGCGATCCTGGTTATTGGAAAGGGTGGCGATCAGGTGAAAGTCACCGTGACCCACGAAGGCCACTTTTAAGGGAGGACACCATGGCTGACGACAACAACGCTGGAACTACCGGCACTACGCCGCCATCGCCCACGGTCCCGCCCGCGCAGCCGCCCAGATTCGGGCCGCAACCCGCAGCGGGTAGTTTTAGCGGCGGAACGCGGGGCGTGGTCAGGGCTACCAGCATATCGAAGAACGTCAAGATTGCCCTTTTTGTTCTCGGCTCTGCCGCCATTGTGGGAATCATCTGGGGTGTTGCAACCAGTGGGGTCCATCATGGGATTGCATCGGCCAACGCGCCAAAAAGCCAGGGAGCCAAGCCCGCAACGACACCGAACATGGCCGGGTTCTACACACATGGCGCGAACGCTACGGGCGCAACGAGCAGCACGGTATCGGGAGCCACAGGCGCGACCAACAGCGGGGCGACCGTGCCAGGGATCGCAGGTGCGAATAAGGCCAAGGAGCTTGCCGCTCTCAAAAAGATCGCCATAAGCGGCACGGAGGCCCGCGCCCAGGCTGTCGAATCCGCCAAGACTACGCGCTTACAGACAAAAATCAGCGGCCAGGAAGCGGCTTACAACAGTCCTACACTGGTTCCGGGCTTCAAGCCAGAAAAGAAGGGCGACGGCCAGCAGAACGTACAGCCCGACTTGCCCAACCCCGAGCTTGCGTCTATGACCGTGCCGACCGGAACACCGCCCAACTACGGCGCCTACCTGCCACATCTACCTGGACAGGGCGGGAATGGGTACAAAGCGGCCAACATGCAGGGCCAAAAGGCACATTTTCTACAGAACGCGGCAAACAAGCACAACCATGACTATCTCCACCAGATCGTCAAGAACCCGATCAGCCCCTATGAACTCCAGGCAGGCGAGACGATACCGGCCATACTGATTACCGGGATCGACTCCGACTTGCCTGGCCAGATCGTTGGGCAGGTATCCCAGAATGTCTACAGCAACATCAACGGCGCCCTGGTCATCCCCCAGGGAAGCAGGCTGGTAGGGCTTTACAATTCTAGCGTGTCCTATGGTCAGACACGTGTACAAGTGGCGTGGACACGCTTGATTTACCCTGACGGGTCAAGCATCAACCTCTCTGGGATGGTAGGCACTTCGCCTAGCGGCCTCAGCGGATTCCATGATCTGGTCGATAACCATTTCTGGACTATCTTCGGCTCTGCCCTGTTATACTCAGTCCTCGGCGCTGGAGCGCAGCTTGCTCAACCGCAACAGTCGGCCACCTTCGGGCAGGCCCCATCCGTAGGCCAGACCATCGGCCAGGCGGTAGGTACGCAGATTGCATCCACCGGCCAGCAGGTCATCTCACAGGATTTGAACATTCAGCCGACCTTGAAGATCAGGCCCGGTTATCAATTCCTTGTGATGGTAAACCGCGACATGGTATTTCCAGGGACTTATCAAGGAGCCAAGTGAATCGAAAGGTCATCAAAATAACGATCTCAGAGACAGCGCACCAGAAGCTAGGCGAGTATGCAAAGGCGAACCGGCTCAACTACAGCCGGTCGATTAACCGGATCGTGCAGAGCGTGGATGGTGACATTGTATTTTTGAGGTCGTATAACAAGCCAGATAAGGACAAAAAATCGTGGTCCTATCTTTGGACCCCGGAAACTCCTGAACTGTACGATTGGGCAAAAGAGCAGGCCGATCAACGGAGGTTGTCGGCCTTGATCGAGGGCACTCTATTGAAAATGCACGATCCGAACTACCTTGGGATGCTGGTACAGGGAGAGCCAGATGGCAAGTAAGACAGGGTTTCTTCTCTACCCGGATTTTTTTGAGTCCATCCCTGAATACATAGACGCCGCAGATATACCCGAGTCTGCACCCCGAGTATTCTGCCAGATCGTTGTGACAAAAGATGTTTTTGAGTCTATCTCGGTGTTTGCCAAGCCCGTTAGGTCTTTCATGTTGGACATGCTGTTTCTCCATGGATTGAACGTAATAGAGGAACACGGCGGATGGCCCGACGCGGTAAGAACATATTTGCGGGATTGTGTGCCCTACGCGGAGAGTTACCGAATTAAGGTTATGGCCGACAAGACCTTAGCCACTATTGAGGAGCGGGCGGATTTTTACTCGATAGATAGGCAATACGCTGTCGGCGTTGTTTTGTTCTCCGCCTACCATAACCCAATAGATTACAACACCCTGTTCGAGCGGTATAAAGAGAAAGTCCTGTCTGGATTAAAGGGAGAAGGGGAGGGGGTGGCATGACCGTGAATATCTACGGTACGCTCCCGGACCAACCGGCCATTATCGTTTGCCGTCATGTTTCCTATGCCGATGGGCCATTGCTTGCCGCCTTACTCGGGAAACCTTGTTTGTTCGCGGTGAGCCCACGATTCTCCGGCCGGGAGCCCTGGCGCTCTCTATTGCGAGCCTACGGGAGACTGGCCGGAGGGCATACGATGGTTCCCCTCTCCCCAGATCAGCCGATGAGCCTCAAGACCCTTTTGCGTCACCTGGACAGAGGCGGGCGCGTCGTGATCTTCCCGGAAGGCGACATTTCCCCCGATGGTGCGCCCTTGCCGATCCAGCCAGGCGCAGCGGCGTTATGGGTGCGTTCTGGAGTGGATTTGGTGCCCATTCGCTACGCGGGAGCGGAGCACTGGAGATTCCTGGCCCCTGCTGGCAAGCATTGGCTGCCCAGGGTGGACGTGGAAATCGGGGAGGGCATACCGGCACCGGCAACGACGCGAAGCGCCCTGGAACAGATCGAAAGCGTTTTGTACCGTTCGCCCGTTGGGTTGCGGAATGAACGGAAGCGGGTATATATTCCTACCGTCAACTAACGAGGCATTCCGATGACCCACCAAAAGGGATGCCCTGGTTCCTCTCTCGCCGCCAAGCTAGTAGGAAACCAGGGCACTATATCGCAACAACAACCGGAGATCATTCTAGCCCTACCCGGCACAGGATGCAAGTTTCTCCGGCCTGACCAGGCTGGAGAAACGCATGGCGAATAGAGCCTATCACCGCATTCTCGGCCAACTCGGCCTACCGTTTGACACCCCCCAAAGTCACTTTGACATGCTGCACCAGAAACAGCGTGGCATGGCGATCCTCTGGCAACGAGATTCGGTAGGCAAAGGCTGGATTAAGCTGCCACCTAGCGATCCGCGTATCCCGGACCTGCTCCGGGCGCGAGAAGGCCGAAATGATACCTACATCACCCCCAATGAGTTTGATGGTTGGCGACTGGTCCGCCTCTTGCGCTCCTTACGCGCCTGCTATGTGGACCTGGACGGCTGCACCGATATTTATGCTGTCCTCGATGCCCTAACGGACCAGCAGAAACCACACCCATCGGCCATCCTATTCAGCGGGCGCGGGCTGCATCTTTACTGGCTCCTGGAGGCGCTACCGTCCCAGGCGCTACCTGTCTGGCAGCGGATACAAGATGAACTGATACGCAGCCTAGCAAACCTTGGCGCGGACAGCAGCGCCAAGGACTGCACTCGGCTTCTACGCCTTTCGGGAACGAAAAACGCCAAGAACGGGGAGGAAGTCATCGGCCACGTCCTCGACGGCCACCGCTGGAGCTTGCGGCAACTGGCCTTTGAGGTCTTAGGCAGGGACGGGCGAGGGCATAAGCCCGCAGCCGTGGTCAGGGATTTGCGGGCGCGGCGAGCTCACCCAGACCGAGAGATCAAAGGCAGTATCTATGCCCGCTGGCACCTGGTCTTTCAGGACCTGGTGCGGATCAGTGAGCATCACAGCCACCAGGTACCGCAAGGCTACCGCGACAAATGGCTTTTCATTTGTGGTGCTGCGTTGTCCTGGTTCACACACCCCCAGGGCATCGAGGCCGAAATCACCAGCCTTGGGCGACTGCATACCGACCTAGAGGCCCAGGACTTCGCGGCCGCAGCCAAACAAAACGTCTCCCGCGCCCTGGATGCCGCCGCCGGCAAAAAAATCACTTGGCATGGTCAGGAGATCGACCCGCGCTACCGATTCAAGCGCCAAACACTTTACGACTGGTTATCTCCCATCATCGCCCCGGAGTTATTACCAAAGCTCAGGGCAATAGTACCGGACAATGAAGCTGCCATACGAAAACAGAACAGAGATAGGACTAGAAACGCTCATATCTACACCAAAAATGGGGTAAGGGCAGACAATCGAGAGAAACGCGCCCAGGCGCGGGCTATGCGCGAGGGCGGGGCATCCTTCCGCCAGATCGCGGCCGAGATCGGCGTGTCGTATGAGTCTGTTCGGAAGTGGTGCCGCGAGGGTGTCAACCAAATTGCTCCTTGTATAGCCCCCCGGAGGGTAGGGCATAGCCCGCCTGCTGCTAGGCTTCCAAGCAAAACAAAAACCGGCTGGCCGCTCACGGCCAGACCCCCGCAGCCGCGCTCACGCGGCAAGGCCAAATCTTGACTAGCCGCACCAGGCGCCGAGATCGAGGCCCCGGCATCGAGGGCGGGCGGGAATCCGCCATATTTGCCCGCTGAGGGCATCTTGAGGGATAGGGCGGTAGGGTAGGATCACCCATAGGCAAAAACGCGCCCAGACGCGAGCCATGCGCGAGGGCGGGGCATCCTTCCGCCACATCGCGGCTCATGCGGATAGCTAATTTTTGCGAAAGGGCGTTACGAAGAAGTAGGTAAGTATCGCGCCAATGACGAAGAACAGCGCAGCATAGCCGCCAAGCAACAACGCCAATAGGGGAGACCCGCCACTAAGGGCAAAGACCACCATAAAGGCTAAAATGAAGGCTAAGGTAGTAGCAAAAACGATCTTTTTGACAAGCATTTATGCTCCAGTGTTGGTTATGGGAAGCGAATCATAAAATGGACCCGTTCCGGGGCAGGCGCGGTCATAGCAGCGGGTGGTTTCGGAATAGCCACAACCATACTTGCCGTATATGGCGATTGCGGCAAGGCGTTAGGACTCGCGCCCATCGCCGGGACTGTAAACGCGACCGGCTGGCCGCTTGGCACCGGCGCATGGGCTTGCCTAAGAACGGCCTTGTAGTACCCGTAATCCCCCGAAAACTGGCCGGAGTTGTAGGCTTCGATTGCCGCCGTCAGCGCGTTTCCACCCTGATAGCCATGGGACAAGGCCCCACGGTAGTCCCCAGATAGAATCCAAGCGCCGGTCCGCACGTTTCGACAGGGTGAGAAAACTTGATTTACCGTCATGTGCAGCTTCGGCAACCACTCACTATCGACTTGGGCCAGGCCCATATCGAGCTTATGGCCTTCGGCTATGAGCCGGGAGGCTACCGCTACGGCCGCTGCGCGGCTTGGCAGCGTATAGCGCCGGTTCGCTGTATTGTCCCAGATGGACCAGGGCCAGCCGCTACTTTCGGTCAGGACAATGGCGGACATGGTGGAAGGCGCGACCGGGCCGGAACAGGCTTGCACAATGGTTGCGGTAGTGACTGCGCTCATGCGTTCCCCCCTTGGTGTGAGAATGCAGGTAATGGCGCTACCCAAAGCGGACGCAGGACGCGCCGGATTCCGGCGCGATGGATCGGACCCCAATACCGGGAATCCCAGGACAAGGGATTTTCACCCATCAACCAATACTCTCCAGGCTGGAGAACGTGCCGCCCAAAATCTGGATGCAGGGGCCTACCTTTGGGATCGTGAAGCAAAGGGGCGGAATCGGGCCACAGCTTGCCATTGACCGTTGTGCCCCGCCTGGAAACGATTACCACAGAGCCAGGCCCGGCAGCTATCGCCTTGAGTACCGTTACGCCACCACCAGGGCAATCGACGCCAGGCGTCAGATAACCACGAGATACCGCCATTTCGACGGCATCTCGCGGAGCGCAGGCGTCAACTGCATCGCCTACGCGCAGCCCAGATACGGGCTCAGACTGGTACAGGCCCATCGGCATCGAGGGCGTTGGGTTGACCTGAATGCCGGAGGCAGCAAAGGCCCAGACCGCCGCACCAAAGGCTAGGGCGACCGCGCCGAGTCCGATAGCCCGGCCGGGATGGAAACGCCAACGCATCGCTAGAGCCGTCATGCGTGACTTCCTTCCCAGAGCCGAAAGCTCTTGCCCATCTTTTCGGCAATGCTTTCCTCAAAGGGCAAGTCCTTCTGCCCTTTCTCGGCGGCTTCCTGATCGACCAGAAATTGCGCCGTTCGCTGTTCCAGTGTCCGCTTTTGATCGACGACCGTTGCCGGAGTATCCACCGGCGCCGTCTCCTGGACCGGGGCCGTGGTTTCTGGTTTGCGTTCCTTGGGCTTTTTCACGCGCTTTTCTCCTTTGTGGCTATAGCCGCTCCCGGCAGGCAGGAAGCGCATGGCGTCATTGATGACGGCCAGGAATCCGGCATAGTCGGTCATTACGTTGCTGGTTTCGAGATCGTCGTCTTGCGCTTCCGGCGCCGCCTGTTTCGGGAGCATCCGGGTCCGTACCTTCCAGATAGACGGATCGAAAGCGGGCGGGCGCGGCAAAGTGTGGATTTGATCGACGTACCATGGATGCAGGAAATATAGCTCCTGTCTTGCAAAAACGGGTTTCTGTCCAGACACCAAGATCAACTCAGCCCCAGGCGCGGTAATCTGTTCCTCGCCGTTTGGTAGGCGCTCCTTCTTGGGCGATGGAATACGCATAACCTCATCTGGCGTGATAAGTGGGCGGCTGTAATATTGATCGGCCTGGTTCAAATGCTCCAGGCCGTAGATATTGGTCTTTTTGCCGCTGATGGACTCGGTACGGTGGTACACCGTGGTCTGTCCCGCCATGTCCGAGAGCCATTTTGCGGTTTCCAAGGTGTTCGGCGCGAAGGCAACGCGAATATGACAGCCAGCCGTCAACGCCTCATGGACCGTATATGCCTTGATGACCTGTTGCCGATCCTGAATGACAATAAGAGCCTTCATCCCATAGCCAGCCATGTACGCCAGGGCTTCCTCAACAATAGAAAGACGGCCCAAGGACGGGAACTCGTCGAGGACCAGGAGTAGTCGGTAAACGTAGGGATTGACCCCCTTGCCGCTGGAGAACTCCAGATTTTGCGCGAGATTCCGCACGATCATGGTGAACATAAGGCGGATCAGTGGCTTGAGGCGATCCTTTTCCTTCTGCGGCACCGTCATGTAGAGGGAAACAGGAGGCGGCACCTGGCCGTCCTGGTAGGCCGCTTTCTCACGCATGAGATCCACCAGGCGGAAATGACTGTCGGCACAATTTGCCCGAACAATCGGATCAAAGAACAGGGTGAGCCTGGACACCGTAGTCGAGAAGATGGAACTTAGCTCCCGATCCTCGATCTCGTGCAACTGCGCCCCGATATGCGAGCAGAAATGCGCGGCGCCCTTGATGGCCGGATGATCGCGGTAGGCGGGATCAATCGCGGCCTTGCAGGTGATGAATTTTTTTAGAATTTCCTTTTTCTTAGCCGCCTGATCGTCTTGCACGTCCGTCAACAGGTCCGCCACTTCCCCAAGGCTCGGGATATGTCCGGGCGGGTTGGCCGACTTCGGGAGCAATGCGTAGATGATGGCGGCGGTAATGACCTCATAGGCTTTTTGCTTCCAGTGGTCATCGAGGCCAGCACCGTCATTGTCCACCAGCATGAGGGCGACGTTCTGCACGTCCGCAACGCCGGTATCATTGAAAATGTCGATTTCATCCAGAGGGTTGAAATGAACACTGTCCCGGCTTGAAGGGTTCCATTGGAGGACTTCATGGCCCATGGACTTGCGGATCGCGGCCGTCAGCGCCCATAGCTCACCTTTCATGTCGTAAATTACCGCGCTCTGCGACCATGTAAAAAGGGTAGGAATGATAATTGCCACCCCCTTACCGGAGCGGGTCGGGGCGCTCACCAAAATATGCTCTGGGCCGTTGTGCTGGATCGGGTGCAGGCTCCCATCGTCCGGGTTCATGAGGGATGCCAGGTAAACCCCTTCGCCATGGCCTATCATGTTTGCTGCCTGGACTTCCTGAAATGTGGCCCAGGCGCTTGAGCCGTGGATATCGAGTTTTTTCTTGTCGTGACGGGCTTTGGCCTTGGACTCCATGATGGACCAAACAGCAACGCCAAAGCCAAGAGAGATCGCCAGAGCGACCGTCTCTACCGTCATCAAAAGGAAGTAATCACCACCGGAGAAGTACGATCCCCACCCATCAAATATCGCCCAGGGAAACCAGAGACGGCCTTGGAAATGACCTGGCAAGGATGGAGAGAACTCAGCCATCTTTGCGCCAAGCTGCGTTGTTCCCCAGGTGCCCAGGATCGCAGCCAGTACCGCCGCACCGACACCACGCGCCCCGGCGTTCCCTTTGATCGGGCCGGGCAGCTTCGCCATGTTCCCGGCGTCATCCTGCCGGGGCTTCGGTTGGCTGAGTAATGGAATCCGCATGACTTCTCCCGCCCTTTACCATTGACCGCCAGGCGGAACAAAAGGAGCGGCGCCTTGTGGCGCGGCCTCGCCGGTTGCCGCCGCCCGTATCTGGTCCGCCGTCTGGAATCCCGCGCCCTGCATGATTGGGAAGGCAACAGCACTTAGATAACGGTAGAACTCGTCCGGTTGCACGGTGTAGCTCAAGCGATAGAGCCTGCCATCCCCCCCGGTAATGGTGAACGTCGAGTAATGGAAAATCAGCCCGAGCATGGGTTTTAGCTGCTGCACATCCCGGACCCCCCACAGCGGTATCTCGTTCTGCTGGAATCCGTATTGACTGGTCATCAACAACCGGCGATTGGTCAGCAACAGGAGATTCGTATTGTAGCGAATGACCGCGACCCCCAATGTCATAGCACCAAGGCCGAGCCCTATCATGATGGTAAGATAAGCGTCAGAGGCCGCTTTGGTGTCGGCCATCCAACGGTATGCAAAGGCCCCAAGTATGACCCAAACAAAAGCTAGAAAGACTGGTGTAACCAGCGTAATAGGATGCCGTTTGGAGAGGTAAATCATTTCCTCTCCCGGTACGATGGCCTTTTCCAACTGCCTGAGTGCGAGATTGCTCATTTCCTTTTCCTCATGACGGGCCTTAACAGGCGTTCAATGGTTTCCCCTATGCGTTCTTTCGGTTCCCTCTGCGCCAGGATGAAATCAACCGTCTCTTTGTGGAGATCGGCCGTAACAAACTGGCGTCCCTGTTTCAAAATGCGCTCCCGCCAGTGCCGCCAGCTTTCCGCATGATCGACACCGCTTGGCAAGGTCTTAGGTCTACCGGGCTTGCGCTTTGGAATGTCATCGGCCATGAGATTGCGACTGTTCTTGCGATTGCGATTTTTGCTTGGCTTGGGCGTCGCGGATCGGCTTGGCGTCCTGGACGGCGCCGCGCCCTTCCCGATAGCGTATGTGCGCGTCCTGGTTCTTCTTGAGTTCCACGGCCCGTTTCTCCAGGTTTTTGCGGGTATGCACCACGCGCTCCCCTTCCCGGCTCTTGGCGTCCGCAGCCTTTACTTCCTGGACAATGTGCCCCGGTGTTACCGCTACAATCTTTCCGACATATTCCCCGGAGCGAGTGTCGCTTGGCACGACCGCCGCTTTCGGCGGCTGCGCGGCCACTGGCTCTGCTCCTTGTGCCCGCTGGTCCGCGACTACCTGCATAAACTCCCGTTGCGTCTCGTGCGAAAGGGCGAGGGCCTGGGACCGCTCTAGCACATAATCGACGGCTTGCGAGGCGTCTCGCGCCGCCGCGAAAAGCTCGTTCTTGTCCTTCTTCAAGGCGTCCGCCCAACTCACCAGGTAGCTTTCATGGTTCGGAACATCGTGCGGGAGGCCGGTTTCAGCCGATATGAAATAGCTGAACAACTCGGCCCGCAGTTCTTCGCGGGCATACTGTTCATCCCCAAACTTGGAACCAAACTGGCGATCCAGGCGCTTTTCATGGCCTGTAGAATGACCGACCTCGTGCAAGAGTGTTCCATAAAAATCCGCTTGCGTGTGAAACTGCTCCGGCTTTGGTATCTGCACGGTGTCAGTAGAGCGCCGGTAGAAAGCCCGATCCCCCCCTACCCCAATCTGGAGGCCGTCCTTCATCATGGCTTCGACGATCAGACCCGCCTCAGCCTGCATCCCTTCCACGGTTAGCGGCTTGGGCTTGTACTGCTCGACCCGCTTTGCCAAATCCCCTTCCATCTGCGAGACATTGAACACGGTGTAAGACTGAGCAAAGCGGGAATCGAATTTATAGGCGGCGTCCCGAAAGCTCAGATGTTCGGGCTGTTCCTGATCCTTGGGCTTGACGATAGCCTTGATCGCACCGAGCGGATACTTTTGCCCATCCTTGGCGGTCAGGGCTTCGTTATCATGACTGTCCGGGATAATCCTCTTGTCGTTGGCGAAAAGCTGCGTCTCCAGGTCTTTGCGCCGGTAAAAAGGCACGGTTTTCCAGACTTCGATAGGCGTTCCGTGTTCCCCTTTGCGGATATTGCTGGTCTTTGAGTCCCGGACCTGGTTGAACGTAGCCCATTCATTGAGCGGATAGCCGCGCTCCAGGGCTACCATCGTCAACGCCATGCGGTTGCCGCCGTTGTAGCCCGCGCCGGTAACGGCGTTGCGGGCACGACCTAACCCTATCGCTTGGGATTTTTCTTCACCTTTCCATCCCTTTTTCCACGGATTCACCCCGGTTTCCAACGCCTTCACCACGTTGTCAGTAATTTCCTGGCGTAGATCGCGGCGCTCTTTGGTGACTTCCCCCTTGCCGCCGCTGTTTCCTTTGCTTCTCCCGCCTTCTGGATCATGGGCCATCGTTTGCTCTCCTGCTGGTTGGTCTGGTCTGGGTGCCGACTCGGGGCGCTGGTACGCGCCATGTCCCGCTTCGGTAATCCTTTGGGTTGTCTGCTCTTGGGCCTCTCGCGCCCGCCTGGCCAGATTCGGGTAGCGTTCCTGGAACTCTTGCAAGGATACCGATTGCGTCAAACGCCCCCGTAGGGCCTCTGGCCCATAGTCCCTGTAAAAGTCCCTGGCGTCGTACCCGCTTTTGATCCGGTCCCGCTCCGGGAAGATGACCCCGATCCGGGCGCGGTCCCCGGCCACTTCGGCCGCCTGCATCCCCTTGTAGATGCCACTATACCGAGCTTTCTCGCCGTCCATGTCTGGGACGATCAAGAGCTTGCCCCAGGTGCGCTCCCAAAGGGTTTCCGTGAGCTTCGGCAGGTTTCCGGCGTAGAGCGCAGCCACGACCGGCAACCCTGAAGCCTGGTGAACGGCAAGGGCGGTGCCGACCCCTTCCACCACGGCGAGCATTTTCTGTTCCTTGAGCCAGGCCCAGGACTCCAGGGGCGCGTCCCGACCAGACCCAAGCACCGGGACAACGGCAAAGCTGCCATCGGACGGTGTGCCCCGCGCATAGAGCTTGCCCGGTACGCCATCCTTGGCGTAGCTGTTGATATGCTGCGATCCTACCCAATGCACGTCCCCGCGCTTGTCGATTCCCAAGATCGGGACCACGATCTTGTTGTCAGCTACGCGCAGGCCAGCCGCATCGAGCTTGGGATTATCCAGGTAGGGATAGCTCTGGATCGGCCGCGACCGTTCCCAGGCATCGAGGGCTGTACTCACCGCGCTCTCTCGGCTCTTGGCCTTCTCCCGCTCCGCTTCGAGTCTGGCCCCGCGAATAGCGGCTTTCTCGGACTCGGATAGCTCCCGCCGCGCCCCCTTCTCAAAAAAATACTGAATGCCGGTATTGTCCTGGTGGTTGATGATCCAGCCGCCATTGCCTTCTCGAAATATCAGGTAGCTGGCCGACTTCTTGCCGCCCCGATTATTTACGGTCTTGGCGTAATCCACGCGCCCATCCATGCGGGGCCGGTCTGGGAGAACGACCCCAAGGTCCATGGCAAAGGCGCGAAAGTCCTCAATGTCTAGCATCGGATTTTCCCCCTTTAGCGAGTTTCCAGAACAGCCACAGGCCCCAGACGGTCCAGGCCAGAGCCAATATCAGGAATACCAACATCGCCATTACGCGGGTTCCTTACTCGTGTTCGGCTACCAGGTCTGGTGCATCCTCGTCTGTCGGTTCGGTGCGTTCAAAGGGATCAGTAGCTTCCGGGACGTGCAGATGTTCGGTGCTTTCGTCCATGCCCATGCGCTCCGCGTCCTCTGGGCTGAAAACCTCGACAAATTGTTCTGCCACGACCGCCCCGGCCGCGTCCCGCTCTACCAGCCTGGCCCATCCTGGCCGCTCAGTCGGCTCCAACTCGTAAGGTGCTCCCACTATCTCCGGGTTTAGGTTTCCTGGTTCCCGCGTACTCTCTTGTTCCTTTTCCTCGCTCATTGGTCCTCGTCCTCTGTCGTCGTAACGGTGTGCCACAAATCCCGCCCTGCTTCTATCTCCCCTTCCCCGTCTGCTATAGAGGGCATCATGTCAGCGGGTGCAGGCCGGTCATCCTCGTCCTCTGGGTACTCGCCACGGACCCACCGACTGAATATGTCGGCGGCGATGATTTCCGCGATCAATTCCGGTGACAGGTCATCGTTCATCGGCCCATATCCTTACCAAAGTCTAGCTCCTGCTGCTTCCGCGCCTGGCGTTGTGCCCGCTGCGCTTCCCGTTCTTCCCGAACCTTGGCGATGACGCGGGCGACCTTGAGATTTGCCACCGCTTTCTGCCGGTTCGCCAGTGCCAGGCGCTTGCGATAACTGTCTTTCTCCAGATGCTTCTCCGTGATCTTCCCCCAGGGCAGGGTATCCTTCACCTTGGCGTTTTCGGCGGTAAAGCCCTTGTCCAGACGATCCAGAATGTCCACCTTGTCACCCTTGGCCTCGACCCCTACCCGCTCCCAGGTGCCCACCCGCTTGACCGCCATGCGCGTTAATTGCTCAGGGCTCAATGGCGGCTTCTCTGTCTCTTTGGATGGCTTGTTCTTGGCCTGTTGACGGAAGTAATGAGCCCGGTTTTTCATAAACCGATAGAATCCGTCCTCATCAAAAGAACCTTTGCCGTGCGTTTCAATATAGTCCGCAATGGTCCGATCAAACTTGGACACCTTAAAAACCGGATCATGCGCCCGTATCCACACATCGGACCCTACCCTTGGCGCGAACTTGCCAAGCTCCGACACTGGCACCGCGTAATGCTCGTTGTCGATTCCCTGCACCAAGACTTGCGTTTCCCCTTTCCAGAGCACCCGACCGATCAAGTCTTGCGATTCCCCGCGTTTTTTCTCAGGATCGCGGACCCATCGGGTAGGTGGCGCATCGTGTAAGGATACCTCGTGCATCCTGGCCGACTCGAAGGCCCGGAACATGGCAACGGCATCCCCGGACACGCTCAGATCGTCCCGCACCAGGCGATCCGCCGACGCCTGGAAGGTCTTGGCAAAGCCTTCTGGCCCGGTAGCGGGCCGCTCCAGACCTTTCCCTTGCTCCAAACTCCAGCTTTGGGCTAGAAATACCGCGCTATCTGGTACGGTCTTACGATCCACCAGCCCCCAACGATAAAGGGAATATGTCTGGATTTTCTCGGGCTTGTCCTGGCCGTCCTTATCCTTTTGGACGATCTCTTTTTCTACCCTTTTTAGGGCTATCAAATCGCCATTCTTGATACGGCCATCGGCCCGCATCTTTTCCAGGGCGGGCGAGGCATCGAGCATGTGCAATTTATGATCTATCCCTTCCACCGCGAAAAAGGGCCTATCGCTGCGCTCATCAAATCCCCCGCCGATCACCCGGCCCATGATCCACTCCCCGACTTCCAGGCGCGGCCGGTAGGCCAGCGGCGCGTTCGGTTCCGTGAGCAGTTCCTTCATGTGGTGAAGGGACCGGGTACGGTCGTGCAAAATCTGGTTGTGTTTCAGGACTTTTTCAAAGCTGTCCGACACTTTCCAGGTGTTGCCCTGAATATACTGAGCGGCGCCGATAGTTTCCAGGAATCGCAAGCGTCGAATCTCTAGCGCCTGTTGTTCTCGCTCCCATTCTTTCTCAGGCCGTCCGGTATAGCGGACGGTGACACCATCATCACTATGGTCCATGCGGTCCCGGATTTTTCTATCTAACGGAGTGACAAGCATCCTGGTTACGGACTGCTCGGCTGCTTTGCGTATATCGTGCTCTGTCCGGTATCCAAGTTCCTTGGTCATAATATTTGACAGGATCGCCCTCGGTCTTTCCTTGATCCATAACGGGGAGATTTGCAGGGGCTTTCCTTGGTCATCGAGGCCACGAATCACGACATGGACATGCGGGTTATCAGTGTTGTAATGATCCACCGCCGCCCATTGGAGCTTGGTGCCTAGCTCTCGCTCAACTTCCGCCATGAATGTCCGCGTAACCTTTTTTAAGTCCACGGCGTCGCCGCGCTCCGGGCTTAGGACCATTTTGAACATGCGCTCGTCCCCGGCTTCCGCCCAGGCACCGACTCGCTTCACCAGGTCTACATCATCGGTGGACCCGTCAAAAGCGACACCGCCGCCCTTTTCCGCGTCCTCGTGTTCCACCCCTTCGCGGATCAGATAGCGGGCATGGGCTTTCCAGGCCCCGCTTTTGTTCCCGCCACGCATGGCGGTATAACTCACCTGTACTACCGCCCGCTGCATGTAGTGGGGCGGAGCCTTTTTACCATGTCGCAATGCGGCATTCACTCCGCGACCGAAACTGCGAGCGCGGCTACCGCGACCGCCCAGGCCACCCTTGGTTCCGCCGCCAGACAGTTTCTTTATCAATCTACGACCGCCACCGCCGCTCTTTCCGCCGCGAATCCGCTTGGCCGTGCTTTCGTCATAGTGCTTCTTTCCGCTCAAGATCAGATCAATCTTTACATCATTGGCCGTCCGCATGGGTGCCCGCTTCGGGGCGGGCTTGACGGGACGGCTTGCCCCAAACGGCTTGCGGCGGCTCTCGCTCATACCTGGATATTCTTGCTGAGGTAAACGACCGTAACCATGCGGGCGGTCGGGTTAAGGTAAATATGCGCCACGCTTCTCACCTGGTTAGCCAGAGTGGCGATGGCTTTGTCTGCCCTCAAGGTCCCAAAGAGGGCGACAGTCGGTTGAACTGCGGGCTTACCCAAGTAAGACACCTGCCAGCCTGCTTGTCCGAACAGGCGCGACAACACTTGATCCAAAGGGCCGACCGCATGGCAATGGAAGCGGCCTTTGTGCAGATGAACTAGATGAGGCGCCGGCGTTGGTTTTCCCGCGAATGCCAAGATCGGGGCGGGACGCACCCGGAGCTTGACTGGAGGTAAGGGTGGTGGGCTGTAGCTGGACGGAGCCGGGGCCGAATACATCGGAGCGGGAGCAGGCGGGGCCACCATGGGCGGTAACTGAACAAACCACATGAGCAAGTCTCCTTGGGGCTTTTCCATAGTATATGCAGGCGCTTATCATAAGGCAAATATATTTTGACAAATAATATAACCTTGTGGGCCATGTAGCATCGTCATCATTGTATACATCGCCACTCTTGCAATCATTCGTAGTGTTGTATACTATAGAACTCATGCTGTTCGTGAAACTTATGTATACACACCAAGGAGGCTCTAATGTATTGTTTAGGATTGGATATTGGACGAAGCGGCGTCAAGATGGTTCTGGCTACCACGGACGGAGATTGGCGGTCTGAGCTTCCCATCGTTCCCTCTGTCGCCAAGGAGATCGGCTCCGTCCGGTTTGGTATCGACGATACCCGAGAATGGACTACCCGCTATGGGGATCATATATGGGCCATCGGAGAGGATGCCAAAACGCACGGTCTACCCCAGGAAACGAACATCCGCCAATGGCACATGCAGGACGATTATTGGGCGCTCACCAAGGCGATCTTCGAGCGGTTGCAGCGCGAGCAGAACGTGACTCCCGGCGCGATTTGCGCCGGGTTGCCCTCTGAGGCCAGTGCCAAGGATCGGGAGGACGTGAAGCGGCGCATCGAGCAGCTTGTCCCCGGCGCCAAGGTCAAAGTCGTGCCGCAGCCGGTCGGTGCCTTCATGGCCGCGCTGGAGGCGGATCGCCTGGTCGGAGAGACAGACGCCCGCGCGCTCATCATCGACATTGGGCGTTATAGCACCGACATGCTCATGACCGTTGGCGGTCGGCCGAGCGGAGAGTCCTTACACAGCGCCGGTGGTATCGCTGTTGCGGTGACGAACCTCGCAAACGTGATCCGTGGCGATATTGGCGAACTGCCTTACGACAGTTTGGAGAAGATTCTGCGAACGGGGACGTTTCGGAACTTTCGCGGCGAACACGACTACAGCGAGCTAGTGGCGGAAGTCATTGCCGACTATCGTGCTACGGTCATCGAGCGGTTAATAGAAAGGGCAGTCGGCGAGTACAAGAATGCGGTGGACGTGCTCATTATGGCCGGAGGGGGTGCCGATCTTATCCGTCTGGAGGACCGATACCCCATGGCCTTGCGGCCGAACGGAGGCCGCTATGTCATTGCCCATGGCTTTGCTATTAGTGCCCGGATGATCGCCGGGAAAGGATGTTGACCATGGCGGCAAAGTACAAATCCAAGTCCCATCCCCTTTCCGTTCGCGTGGATTCCCACCTCCATCAAAAGTACATGGAGGCGCCAGAACTGATGCGGCGGGCGATTACGGAAGAACTGCGCCGATACGCGAATCAGCTTATCGAAAAGAGCTTTTTGGTCGCTGGTCCGAAGGCTAAAGACTCCCCCATGAACCAGGTAGCGCAGGCAATGTCGATTGTCTCAGCCGCAAGAGAACAGATTGAACCGGAACTTGCGGATACGGTGCCCGCACGGGCGCCGGAGGCCCCCGCCATTTCCGCAAGCGCGGAGCACGCCCCGCAGCCGGTTCCGAGCCCTACGCCGCAGCCGATACAGCCGCAGCCGACACCGGCGCCTATCCCTTCTCCGGTAACACCACCGACCCAGACGGAGGAAAAGAAAGATGGAAACGACAGCGGTAATGCGCTCCTGGATTCCTTCTAAGCGCCTGATCCGGGCGCAAGCCCTTGCCCTGCCATGGGCGGTCTTGGGGACCGCTACCGGATGGCTGGCTTGGCCGAGCACCCCAGACCTTGCGATCCTCTGCCTGGTGTCCTGGCTCGTCGCCCCATCCCGGTTTGCGGCATTCGTTCTGGCGGTTGGGTACTTTGCGGCAGGTTCTCGTGGTTTGCCGGAGGGTGCCGGGATATTTTTCTCCGGTGTGGATAGCTTGCCGTGGGCTTGGACCGCTGTTTGGTTGCTCGCCGCCATGCTCCAGGCCCTACCCTTTGCGTTGTTCTGGTCTCGCCCATGGAATCGCGTTTGGTATGTCCCCGGTCTCTGGGACCGTACCTGGCTTATTCCCGGCCTATCTCTGACGCTTCTCTTTTTGGTCGAGGCGGTTCCTTACACTGGTCTTGGGATGTTTGCCTGGGTTAGCCCCTTTTTGTCGGCTGGCTGGTTTGTTCCAGGAGCGGGTTTTTACGGGATCGTTTTGATCGTGGCCGTGCTCTGGATCGTGGCCGTGGTAAGCGATGTGCAGCAGGTATCACCATGGTATGTGATCGCGCTTGCCATCGCGTTTGTCCTGATCTTCAACTACCGGACCCCGGCTAGTGCGGCGCCGCAGGATCGCGGGGGAGTTAATACCAACCTTGGCCCTATGCCATCGTCCCTTATGGGTTATTACCGGAGACTACAGACCATAGCAAGCACGGCCCTGGAAAGGGTACAGACTCAACCCTTGACCGTGTTCCCGGAGACGATGACCGGGAAATGGTACGCAGGGACGGCCTGGACGTTTCATGCGGTCCTGGAGTCAACCGCCCACAACGACCACGCGGCATTGATCGGGACCGAGCAGCCTTTGCCTGGCCGCACCCTGCCCTACCGCGATGCGTTGGTGCTTCTCGATCATGGACGGACGCGCTTCTTGCCTGATGAAATCCCTGTCCCCATAGCTATGTGGCACCCCTGGAAGGCTAACAGCGCCCTGCTAGACCTCTGGAGGCCGGAAGTTGCCACAATCCAGGGTAAACGCTACGGCTATCTCATCTGTTATGAGTCCCTTTTGCTCTGGCCCGGTTTGGAGATTGCGACGCACGGCCCGATTCATGGATTGATCTTCGCTGCGAACGATTGGTGGGCGCGAACAACCAGCATCCCGGCTATAGAGTATGCCGCCGCAGGCTCATGGGCGCGACTCATGGGTGTCCCCATGATTAGTGCAGTGAATAGGTAGCTTTCTACTAAAGGGGAATATGATGAACGGTTATCAAGGTCTGTATTCAGTCTACAAACACCCTGTTGCCTATTTTGTTGCGACAGTTGCCATAGAACCTACAAGTAGCTTTCTACAAAAAGGAGAAGGTCATGGACAGTCATGATGGTCTTTATTCGTCTTACAAACACCCTTTCGCATATATATTGGCTATGGTTGCCACAGCATTTGGGTTTGCTACTCATTACCGAGAACTCTGTTTCGGAATAGCGTTTATCGCTATGTTTTGGGTGTGCGCTGCGCTTATAAGGGAAAATGAGATAAAAAAACGTACTGGAATGCAGCCATTGCTAGGTTTAGCATTCTATAAGATCGCAGCTATTCCGGCTTTATTTATGTTGTGGACTGGCGCGATGGTGGCTACCGCGATATTCACTGGACGATAATGCCATGCTATTCATAGAACCTAATGCCGGTGTTGCTCCGATTGTACAACTTATTGACAATGCACATAGATCAGTCTTTGTCGCCGTATATTACCTTGGATCAAAGAGGATTATAAATGCCCTAGCGGATGCCGCTGATCGGGGCGTCCGTGTGCGCGTGATGGTAGATGGACACCCATACGAAATCAAACCGTGGATGGTCCGTAAGGAACTTGCAGAGCTAAAGCGGGCGGACGTATCGGTGAAGCTCCCACCCCACCGATTCGATACAAAATGGACATTCATGCACTGTAAATATGCCGTCACCAATCATGAAGTCCTCATAGGAACGGCAAACTTCGATCATGCAGCCTTTACCTCGAATCGGGAGTATATCTGGACAACGCATAATGCGGGAATGATCCACGCACTACAGACCGTTTTTCTGGATGATTGGAACCGAGAGCCAGCCGGGGCAGCGCCCAGAGTAGACCTGGTGGTATCCCCAGGGGCCACCCAAGACGTTCTCCAGGTCATTGACCAGCCAGGGCCGATCCTGGTGGAGACGGAAGAAATGGGCGACGACCAGCCCGTCCTCGATGCGCTGGAAGCCAAGGGAAAGAATGCCAGGGTCATCGTCCCATCGACCGAGAGCCGTGGTGACGTGCGAAATCTCGACGCACTAGCGGCGCATGGTGTCCAGGTCCGCTATCTACCCAAGAGCCTAGCGTATTTGCACGCAAAGGCCATATACGGGCAGAAATACGCCTTTGTCGGGAGCCAGAATTTTTCGCCCACAAGTCTGAATGGGAACCGGGAAATTGGCGTGACACTAAGCAGCCAGGCTAACCCTGCCCTTTATCGCCAGATGCAAGAGGATTGGGCTGACGCCGCGGTAAAGCCCACCGATGGCGGGGCTGCCACGAAGGTCAAGGCTGTCTGGAACCACTTGAGGGGGTTGCTATGAGAGAGCGCAATCACGCCAACAGAGGCGCAGCCGCCCGAGAGCGGCGCGAAATGATCCAGGAGCAATATGGGCTACCGCTCAATCAAGGATCACCCGCCGCGCTCCAGGTAGCCCGGTTCCTGGCGGACCTATCTTGTGAGGACGCGGCGGAATCCATGGGCATCAGTACAGCGGCATGGGTGCGTCGGGAAACCGGAACTGCGGTCCTGGACCTGGACTTTCTACGGCTGTTCTGCGAACGGCACGGCGTCCCAGACCTATCCAAACTGCGCTCAGAGAGTGAACTATCTCGGGACGAGCGCGAGCGCGTCAGCGGGAGCATTCGGGGCTCCCTCAAGAAGCGGCTCTATTTTTGCGATGAAAGCGGTAAGGTGCGGGCCATGGCGATATTGCACTTGGCTCATTTTGACTAAGAAGGAGGAAACATGAAAAAGCAAATCGTGGGTCTGTTGGGTGTTGTAGCTTTGGCCTTGGTATCGAACGCATGGGCTGGTCAGCCGTCGATGCCGGGATGCCGGGTCTACCCGACCTGGCATGTTCTCAGCGGTAAGGTAGTGAAGCAAGAGGTAAACGGAAAGGAAACGTACTGGATTCGTCCGGGAGGACGTTTCGAGATCGGCAAGGCGTGTCTGGTGTGCGCCACCAATACAGGTTCTCCTATGACCGAGCCTTGCGGGGACCAGTAACCATGCAGCCAGAGCTTACCAATGAGCGGGCAGAACGGGAGTGGCAATGGCTTTGCGACCGCTTCGGCACAACCGTAGTCCTTGCCACTCTTTCCCGGCTGCCTGGTAAGCGACGGCCCTTCCCTTTGAACGTGGCGCGGGCGCTCCGCGTCACCCTTCCCCCACCGGACAAACTGCCGCCATTGCGTCAGGTATCTACAGGCGACGAACTGTTGGAGGGCATCGCGGCAATTCGGGCTGCTCTAGGAGGCAAGTGATGGATGATGAACAAAACCAGAACGAGACGATACCGGATCAGACGATAACGCGCACGGTCTGGGAAACCGATCACGGTAATATCGTTATCGAGGCGATGCAGGACGGCCGGATACTGGTCAATGGCTCCCCGGTCGAACCGATAGATAGGACTATCGAGAAAATGCGGAAATAGATGCACAAGGAGCGAATCATGACGAGTGAAAGCATTTACCATTACGCACTAGAACCACGAGAAACCGCGCTTGGTGGAGGCTATCGCCTACGACTGTTCGAGGGCGGGCAGGAGGTTGGCGGTGGAGTGTTCCCCTTGGGAGAATTTCTCGACGGCGAGATCACAACCGACGACGCCGACAAGATGGCCTTTTCCGACGCCCAGGCTGAGGGCGAAAGCTGGCTATCGAGCCGGTAGGCCCATATAGGTCGGTCAATACGGGCTAGGCCCTTTTAACTTGGCCCTTTGTACCCTTTCCGTAGCCTGCTATCCTGGCCCCTTTCGGTGTAGGCAAAGGGGCTATGGGATGACCAACCGCAAGATCGCCAGGGTGTACCTTCGGGTATCTACCCAGGGGCAAGACCTGGAGCGCCAGGAGGCCGTCATTCTGGAGGCTGGAGCCGCAGGCTATTACATTGCCGGAATTTATCGGGAAAAGGCATCCGGCACTCTGGCCGAGCGCCCAGAGCTTGCCCGCTTACTGGCCGACTTACAGCCCGGAGATACCATCGTGGCCGAGCGCATGGATCGGATCAGCCGCTTACCCCTTCCCGAAGCGGAACACCTAATAGCAACCATCAAAGCCAAGGGCGCGGTGCTGGCCGTGCCAGGAATCATCGACCTGTCAAACATGACCAAAGGCGCAGAGGGTGTTCCCAAGATCGTCTTGGAAGCGATGCAGGAGATGCTTCTCAGGATCGCCTTGCAGATGGCCCGCGACGATTACGAAACCATGCGGCAAAGGCAACGCCAAGGGATCGAGCGGGCGAAAGCGGCTGGCCGCTTTGCAGGGCGTCAGGCGAATCCTGCCCTGCATGAGCGCATCATCACCCTGAGAAAAGCTGGCCTCAGCATTGCAAAAACCGCTGAACTTGCCGGATGCAGCATCACGCATGTCAAGCGCGTATGGAGCAAGAGAGGTTGACTGCCGCTTTCGTTTGGGATACTGTAAACAAATCGAACGAGGAACCTATGGAAATCAAGAGGGCTGCTGTCACCACTAAAGCAGGCAAAATCGTCATAACCGCAGAGGGCGAGGCGGTGTTGGGATCAGTACCGGACGGTGCGGATGCCGAAGTGATTGCCGCCTATCGGGAGGCCGTAGCCGCGATTATTCGGGAATGCGCGGCAGACCTCACCGGAGAGCTTGGAGACGTGGAGCTTGGATAGATGGCAAGGGATTTTGCAGGAGCTTGTCGAATGTTCGGGCTCTCCCAGGTTGACGCGACGCAGAATCACCATACAGGTGCGGCCAAGGCGTTTTTGGCCGGTCTGGTTGCCCGCCGCCTGGATGATGCCCAGGCAGGCCACCTTTACAGTGGGACGATTTATCGCAATCGGCCAGGGCCTTGAAGGGCTGCCCGCGCCCGGAGCGCGGTATCTAGTGGCTCATGAACTCGGGCATATCGCCTGGCGGCATGGCGCCAAGACCGCCACAGGGCTGTTTCTGATTGGACTTGGGATGATGCTAGAACCTATCCCGGAAGTAGCCCTTGGTGTAGGTGCTTTTGGGCTAACGATGCTGATGGTTGTTCGGCACTATGCCGAGTTTCAGGCGGACGCTTTTGCTGCCAGGTTGTTAGGCTGGCCTGGCGTCCTGGAAGGAATGCAGGACGTGGACTGCTATCTACAAAGGCCGGTCAGTCCCATGCGAAAGGTACGAATTGAGAGAGCGCGGAGAGCTATTCATGGAAAGCCAAGTCATTAGGAAACTGAGAATTGAAAAGGGGCTCACGGTCGCGGAGGCGGCAGCGTTGACCGGCGTGAGCCGGTCCAGGCTGTCGCGGATCGAGAACGGGGAAGGACGGCTCGATCATGTTGAGATTAAAAGGGTTGTGGAGCGGTTGGCAAGCAGACCGAATGCCCCCCTTTCTGCCATGGCGGTGAGCAAACTCAGGAAGCGAGCCAAGACCGCAGACGAGTATGCCGCCGACCTGGAACGTCTTATGCTGGAATCTCCGGGAGACAAGGAGGCTATTTATAAACTTCGGCGCCGCCTGAGTTGGGCAAAGTGCATGGAGGCAAAGCAGTAATGATCGGCCGTTGTCCCGAGAGCCAGACGGAAGCGTTAGCTTCGATTGGGCCGTAACAGAGCCTATCTGCGCGGCCAGGATCGAGGGCGCCACCGGCCAAGTGTTGACATGCCCCCCGCATGGGATACTATAAACACATGGCAGCAATGGAGCCGCCAGCCGCGCCTCGGGATGCAGGGGCAGGAGCCAAAGATGAACGCTCAAACCGAATTGAAATGCCAAGCTGTCGAAATTCAACCGGGAGATCGTGTACTTGTGCAATGGCATCGTCATGGCTGGTTGCCTGGTATCTTCATTGCCTATACGTCAGCAGAATACACTGAGGATTTTCGGCGGTGTATGGTGAAAATGGATAATGGTTGGGCTTGTAATGGATCAGGCTATCACCCCGCTTGTGTGCGCAAGGTGCCCATAGGTTATGAATAGGCCCCCAGGCCCGCCCTGCGCGGGCCTGATCTTTTGGGCTGTTCCTGGTGAGCGTGGCATGGGATCGGGCAGCGGCCCCGCGCCGGGGCGCGGGGAGGGCGTGGCCAGGATCGACGGCGCCACCGGCCAAGTGTTGACATGTCCCCCCCGCATGGGATACTATAAACACATGGCAGCAATGGAGCCGCCAGCCGCGCCTCGGGATGCAGGGCAGGAGTCAAAGATGAGCATTAAGCGCCAAGTATGGGTTGTCGTGGTGAATGCTGGTACGGTAGATCAATACCAAGATGATGATTTTATCTCATTCGAGAAGGCACGCGACAGAGCGGATAAGATTGAGCAGGAAGAAAACTGCAAGGCGGATGTAATGAAGCGTTTGCCAGATGGAACGCTCACTACGGAATATTGATTGGACGGCGTGCTTGCAATAATGACCGACAGGAGATCACGAAATGTTACCGGGAAAGTGTATCGTGTTGGAAACATGGGCGGGGCGTCGTTATTACTCCGTTGAAGTGGTTGAAGAAACCCCGAAGAAAGCGCGAGTCCGTATAATAACGCCTGAAGGTGTTACGCTGCCTGGAGGCCGTTTTATACAGTGCGGAGAGATAGTATTGGTCCCGAAATCTGCAATCCGGGACACGCCAGGTGATGCAAGCAAAGTGAACTATCCCTAACCGCAGCAGGCCCGCCCAGGCGGGCCTTTTTTTGACGGGGCCGATCCCAGGGCCGGAAGTGTTGACATGCCCGCTTGTATGGGATACTATAAACACATGGCGGCAATAAAGCCGCCAGCCCGCACCTCGGGGCAGCACAGGGGCAGGAGTCAAAGATGAACAGTTACGAAGCAAAGCAGGAAGCCCGGAAAGCGCGGTATGCAGCCATGGCCGAGAAGATGCGGGAACGTGCCAGGGTCGCGCATAGCCGAGCGCACAGCATGGCCGAGTGCATACCCTTTGGGCAACCCATCCTAGTGGGACACCACAGCGAAGGCCGGGATCGCCGCTTTCGCCAGCGGATTCATGATACGTTTGGCAAAAGTTTTGCCCTCATGGAAAAGGCCGAGCACTACGAGCGCAAGGCCGCAGGCGTTGGCGGGAATGCTATCAGCAGCGACGACCCGGAGGCGATTGCCAAACTCAAGCGGAAGCTGGAGAGCTTGGAAAAGGCCCAGGTCATGATGAAGCAGATTAACGCCGTCATTCGCAAGCATAAGAACAGCAGCGACGAGGCCAAAACCGCCGCCCTGGTTGCTCAGGGATTCTCTGAGGGCTTGGCCCAGGAGATTATCAAACCGGACTTTGCGGGGCGGGTAGGATTCCCGAGCTACCGCCTCACCAACAACAACAGCGAAATCACACGGACAAAGGCACGGATCGCGGAGCTTGAGGCTAAAGCCCAGAAGGGCGACGCCGAACAAGAGTACAACGGTTTCACCTATCGCCGGGACAGCGCCGAGAATCGCTTGATGCTGATTTTCCCCGGCAAGCCAAGCGATGACCGCCGCCGCGTCCTCAAGAAAAACGGTTTCAAGTGGTCCCCTTCTCGCGGGGCTTGGGTGCGACTCTGGACGCGGGCAGCGGAAAACTGGATGCCGTACATTATCAAAGACCTTGAAAGCATCGACTGATGCCGTAGGCCCGCCCAGGCGGGCCTTTTTTTGGCTGTTCCTGGTGAGCGTGGCATGGGATAGGGCAGCGGCCCCGCGCCGGGGCGCGGGGAGCGAGGACCGGCC
>JABEBX010020503.1_pt1 | contig 36630 bp, 31 predicted proteins | sample 7245971 | NCBI WGS metagenome assembly JABEBX01 (sample SAMN14506365, study PRJNA622280) | hot springs metagenome | biome: hot spring [ENVO:00000051]|acidic hot spring [ENVO:00002120]; feature: spring [ENVO:00000027]|sediment [ENVO:00002007]; material: sediment environment [ENVO:01001048]... | reverse complement strand
GCATGGGAGACCGGGCAGGAGTTTCCGCAGATGTGGGGCACGCGGCGCATCGGCCCCGATCTGGCGCGCGAATCCGGCAGGCGCACTGAGGACTGGCAGCTTGTGCATCTCTACGATCCGCGCATGACCGTGCCCGACTCGATGATGCCCGGCTTCCGTTGGCTCTTCAACGGCGCGCCGGATAAGCCCGCGGAGGACGCGCTCGATCTGGTGGCTTACCTGAATACGCTGGGCCGAGCCGCGCGACAGACAAATCCGCGGCCGGAAGTCGAGCGCTCCAACGCGATTCTGCAATTCTTCGCCTGCCCGGAAACCGATGATCTGGCCGCCGGCAAAGCAGTCTTTGCGGCCAACTGCTCGGGCTGTCACGGGCTCGATGGGCGCGGGCGTACCGTGGGCGGCCGCGCCTTGAGCCCTGTGGCTTTCGATCTTGCGGACTTCCGACTGCCGGTCGCCAAGGTATGGCGCGCGCTTGCCGAAGGCGTGCCCGGCACGGCGATGCCGTCATGGAACGAGCTGCCCGCATCGCAATTTCGCGCCGTGGCGGACTACGTCCTCTCGCTGCCGTCCACTCCGCCTTTGCGTGCTGCCGACCAATGGGCGCCTGAGCCTGTGCTGTTGGCCGCCGGCCAGCGTGTCTACGACACGCATTGCGTGCGCTGCCACGGCAGCGACGGCGCGGGCGACGGTCCCGAAGCCCGGCTCTACCGAAGGCCGCCGGCGAATTTCCACGAGTTGGAGGTCTCGTTTACCGGAGCCGATTACGTGATTCGCAATGGCGTTCCGGGCAGCGGCATGCCGAGATGGCCGCTGCTGACGCCCACCGAGATTCAGGCCGTTACGGTGTGCATTCGTTCGTTCTATCATCAGTCCGATGCCGGCTGCCGGCCCGAGAGTCAGGCTCCGGCGTCGGGCGCGGCCTCAAGGAATGGATCCGTCTGGGAGGGTGCGCCGTGATTGCCTGGATTGTCGGCATTGTCACACTGATTCTGCTCCTTTTTGTCGTCTGGCAAAGAGTGTCAAAGAGCTTTCGCGAGCGCGTCGAAGCGCCAAAGTATCTTTTTCTTGAAAACCTCGGCATCGCGCCGCCGCGCCGCGTGTCGCCGAAAAGACAGGAGAATTCCCAGGAGGAGAATCATGAATCCACTCAGCCGTAGATCGTTCGTATCGCAAACAGCCCTGGGCCTGGCGGCGCTGGGCGTTTCAGGCGAAGCGCCGCGCGCAGCCGAGGCGCAACTGGTATGGAAAGGCAGCGAGTGGAAGCTCGCCGAATTTCACAAGCTGGTGCAGCATCCGGCCCGCGTCAAGCAGGTCTTTGACGTAACCCAGATCACGGGCGGCAAATTTCTGAACAACATCAAGAACTCGCTCAATGGACTCCAGTTTGGATTTGATATTCCGAAGGATCAGATCAAGATTGCGGCAGGGCTGCATGGTCCTGCCAATTTGACCAATTATGACGACTATATCTGGAGCAAATACCGCATTGGCGAGTGGCTCAATGTGATTGATCCGGCCACGGGAAAGCCCGCTGTCCGCAATATTTTTTACCCGGCGACGCACTCTCTGGATGCGGCCGCATTCGCGCAGGATCCCGGCGAGGAAAATTCGGTCTATCAGGATAAAAGCGTTCAGGCGCTTGAGGCTCGCGGCGTTCAGTTTCTCAGTTGCCACACGGCCGTGGAAGAGCAGGCGCGCATTCTGGTCAAGCGCGAAAAGCTGACGCAAACGCCGGAAGAGGTGGTGCGCGAGATGCTGGCGCACACGGCGCCGGGCGTGCTTGTGGTTGCTTCGATGGTGGCGGCGGTTGCTCTGCTGCAGACCGAAGGGCGATTCGCTTACACGGCCGCATAGCCGGAGAGGAGATCCATGCCTGTGAAAATGACCCGCCAATTTGCGGCCACGATTCCGCTTGCCGCCTGCGCTGTGATGTTGCAGGCGCAAACCGCGCCGCCCTGGAGCAAGGGCGCGAACGCGCCGGCAGCGGAAAAGGGGTTTGTCTTCCATGTTGCCGACATCGACAATGTTCCGGACCTGCACGGCAATCCCGCGAATGCGCAACTGGTGCTGTTCATCGGCGGCAACCAGTTCTTTGTGCTGCCGCAGCTTGTGGCCGCGTTCGAGCGCCTGCACCCGGAGCTGAAGGGCCGCATCTTTTATGAGACGCTCCCGCCGGGAATTCTGCGGCGGCAGATTGCGGCGAACGGCGCCATTACGCTGGGGAATCTGACAATTCAGGTTAAGCCGGACGTGTACGAAGCCGGCTTGCGCGCGGTCTCAGAGATGCAAAAGAACGGTCTTGTCGATGACGTTGTCCAGTACGCAACCAACAATCTCGAAATTATGATTCGCGCCGGGAATCCCAAACAGATTCGATCGCTCAAGGATCTCGGGCGGCCTGACCTGCGTCTGTCCATGCCCAATCCCGAGTGGGAGGGTGTGGCGCGCCAGATCAAAGCCTCACTGCGAAAGGCCGGCGGCGATGCGCTTGAAAAGGCTGTGTACGAGGAGAAAGCTGCAAACGGCACAACCCGGCTCACCGAGATTCATCACCGGCAAACGCCCATGCGCATATTAAGCGGAACGGCCGATGCCGGCGTTACGTGGGCTTCGGAGGTGCGCTTTCAGCAGAGCATCGGCAACCCGATTGAGGGCGTGCCCATTCCCGCCGCGCAGAACACGACCGCCGTTTATGCAGGCGCTGTGATGAACGATGCGCCGCACGCGACGACAGCGGCCCAGTGGCTGGCCTTCCTGCGCAGCAGCGAGGCGCAGGCCATCTATCGGCAATTCGGGTTCAAGGCGGCGTCGCCGATGACCCGCTAGGAGAACGCCCTATGTTCGTTTATCCCGCGTCAATGCGCATCTCGCTCGTGCTTGCCGCAGCCTTCTGTGTGGCCGCTGCCGGTTGCCGCAGCCGCACGGAGCCGGCGCAGGCGCATGGCGGCGGCCTGACGGCTGCCGCCGGCGACATGCCGGAGCTGGCGCGACAGGGAAAGCTGATCTTTGACCAGACGCCGAGATACGCGCCAAAGTATACGGGCAACCGGCTCTCCTGCAACGATTGCCATCTTCAGAGCGGCGCGGCGTCGCTTGCCGCGCCCATGATTGATCTGGCCGGCCTGTTTCCCATGTTCAACAAGCGCGCCGGACATGTCATCTCCCTGCAGAATCGCATTCAGGAGTGCTTCGCGCGCAGCGAAGCGGGCGCGCCTCCGCCGGTGGATAGCGAGGAAATGCGCGCGCTGGTGGCGTACATTGACTGGTTGTCGAGAGACGGCGTCAAGGGAAAAGCGTACAAGGGCAGAGGCCTGGTGAAGCTAGCTGTCCTCACGGGAGATCCCGTTCGAGGCCGGGCTGTCTACGCCGAGCAGTGCGCTGCCTGCCATGGCGTCGACGGGGCGGGCGTTCCGTCGGTGCTGCCGGCGCTCTGGGGGCCGAACTCGTATAACGACGGGGCCGGGATGAACAATCCAGCAAAGATGGCCGCGTTTGTGATTGCCAACATGCCGCAGAACCACCCCGGCACGCTCACGCCGCAGCAGGCATACGACGTGGCCACTTTTGTTCACAGCAAGCCGCGTCCGAAGTTCAACCAGGCATACAAGAGCTACTGACGGGCAGGCGGCCCGGTTAATCGCCGCGGGAAAAGCCTCTGTGCGGGAAGACTCCGCATTGCGCCCCGTTCATCGTGGGAAAGCCGCGGGACGCAGCCCGGTTGATACAGGCCCAAAAGGTAAGAGATTATGACCGGGGTTCCCAGCAAGTAAAGACCACTTGCTGATTCAGATCGACATTCCCCGGCGCGTGCTGCGCGTTGATCTTTCCGATCATGGACTCGAAAAAAGACGCCGCAAGATGGAAGCAAGAGGCGCGGAGGCGTGGAAGCCTCTGCCGCGCGATCGCGTGGCCTCAAAGGCGTTGGAGGTCTATGCCGCGATGACGACCAGCGCCGCAAAGGGCGCGGTTCGAGACGTGTCGCAGGTGAGAGACCGGCGAAAGAATTTGCCGCGACGGGCGACTGAATTCAGTACTCTGCCTTACACAACCTTATCTGGCTGATCGCCTCCGGTCCCAATTGAGATTTCGTGAGCACGAGATCGCGGTTGGGACCGGAAGTCTTTGCAGCGTCAGATCGTCTTCGTTTCAACCGAAGCCAGCGTGGTGTCGGCAGCGGCGCGGCTCCAGCCGATGCGCAGGTTCTTCACGTTGTGCAGCGCGAAGTTGCCTTCGGCCGTGCGCGGCGCGGTGATCGCGAAGAAGTCCGCGCGTTCCACATCTTCCAGATAAAATGCCGGCCGCACGTCTGCCGTCAGGGCCGCCAGCTCCACGTGGCTCATTTCGACGTTGCGCACGTGGCGCAGGAAGAATCCCAACGAAGGCATCTGGCCGAACATTCCAGGCTCGGGATAGCCGTCGGCCTTCTCGGGCGGCTGAATCCCGGCTGCTTCTGCCGCAGCGCCACCGACATTTTCGATGTAGATATTTGAGAGCTTTACATCCTCGATTGCGTAGCCGGGAATGCCGCTCAGGATTGACGTCACGCGCATCGGCGCATTGTGGCACTCAAGATTGCTTACCAAAATACGCTTCAGCGTCCCCACCTTGGTCGTCTCCTTCGGCCCGCGCAGGCGAGCGCCGAGGCGCAAAAAGAGAGGTGGAGAGATCAGGTCGCGCATCGTGGTGTTGGTGATGGCGATGTCCTCAAGCAGCGCGCCGTCGACCGTCTCCAGCGCGTAACCCTGGCAGCCCTCGAAGACGCAGCCTGTCACCGTTATGTTGATGAAGCCGCCATTCGATTCCGTGCCGCACTTGATGCGGCCGGTGCCGTAGGCATGCGCGCCCTCGGGAAACTTCTTCCATGTGCCGTCAAGGACAGTGCCAAGCTGGTAGCAGCCCGTGACGAAGCAGTTGGCAATCGTCACGTTGCGCGTGGGCCGCGCGTAGCCCAGCGCGTAGCTGGACTTGGGACAGATGCCGTCGTCCCACGGCGAATTGACCGTGCAGTTGGAGACACGCACGTTCTGGCAGCAGTCGATGTCCATGCCGTCGCGGTCGGTGTCGATGGTGAGGTTGTCGATGGTAAGGTTGTCAACCCCGGTGAGCAGCAGAGCGAAATGGCCGCCCTTGAGAATGGAGAAGTCGCGCAGCAGAACGTTGCGGCAGTTCTTGAGTGCGATGGCCTTGTTGCCGACGCCGGCCTGCTCGGCCTGGTACATGGGGTAGTCGCCGCGCGGCATAAAGTGGCGCGGAGGATGATGCTGCAAGGCGGCCTGATGCGCGGACGCTTCAGGCCCGAAGCCGCGAACCGTCGTGGCCGATGCAGGCGCGGGGCCTATGCCGAAACTAAGCCCCCTGCCGTAGATCAGGCCGCGGCCCGTGATTGAGAAGTCGTGAATGTCTTCGCCCCAGATCAGAGAGTTGTGCCAGTGATTGTGGCCGTAATCCTGATAGGCGTCCCAGGCGGTGTTGGGCTCGGCCGCGTCGTAGGCGCCGCCGTTGTAGCCGGTCGTCTCGCCGGGCTTGGGCGAGTCGGCGGCGAGAATCGTGGCGCCCTGGTCAAGGTAGAGATGAACGTAGCTCTTGAGCCGGATGGAGAAACAGAGATAGATTCCGGCAGGGAAGAATACGCTGCCACCACCAGCCGCTGCCGCGGCCTCGATCGCGCGATTGACAGCAGGTGTGTCCACGGTTTTGCCGTCACCGACGGCCCCGTACTGGCGAACATTGAAGACAGGATTGGCGGCGGTGGAGACGGCTTTTTCTTTGTCTTCGGCAAAGGCGAGAGTGGGCAAAGAGGCTCCTGCCATGCCGAGGCTTCCCATGCGGAGAAGATCGCGGCGTGCTGAATTGAATGGATTCATGGATGAACTCCTGGCTGCTGGTTGTTTGGTAATCGTGGAGGAGGCGTTTGGATATTTCGGATATTGTGAGTTACGGCGTTCGCGAAGTCAACGATTGATCTGAATTGGATCCGCAATGCTGATCTGCAGATTGGTTGCTGTACGGGCCGCCAGTCCTCGGCGGCCCATGATCATCCCAGAGGAGCCTGGTTGAAGCACGCATGGGTCTCCTCGCCGGATCTTCACCCTTTGGGCATCGAAGCTGGCCGTCACTGCGGGTTTCCGGCGCCGCGAGCCAAGGGCTCTGTTGTTTCTAGTCGAGGTGAAAAACCTCTTCAAGAGGCTGCATCAGGTCGTCGGGGCCATGACCGTCGCTGGACTCGAACAGGGGTGTCATCTCCGCCTGCCAGCGCGCATTCGCGGGGTGGCTTTTCATCGCAGCGCGGCATTTCTCAAAGTCATCGGTCTCGACGTAGCCGATAACCGTGCCGTCGGGCTGAAGAAACAGAGAGTAGTTCCGCCATCCGGTCTGGCGGAGGGCTTCGAGCATCTCAGGCCATACTTGAGCGTGACGGACTCGGTACTCATCCATCTTTTCCGGGCGTACTTTGAGAAGGAAACAAGTGCGCATATCTTGTTTTTTCACCTGGTAAATAGTTTCATTTAACCTGGCACCCATCCTAGCACACGGAGGGAGAAGCCTTGCAAGAAGAATTTGCAGGGGTAATTCCTTACCTCTCTGTCTGATGTAGCTCATGGGCGAGGCAACCCACACGCGCCGGCGCGCGGGCAGGCAGCGAGACGCGGATTCCGGCGAGGACCGCGAGGTGAGCCTTGAGGCGCAGAATCGCCATGCGCCGAGAGGGCGCGCGCGGCGATGAGCGTGGAGGCCTGCCTGCGTCCGAGGGGATCGTGTTCCTTCGGCCAGTGTCTGGTGCCGTATTGGCGGCATAGCGACGCCGGCTTTGAGGAGAAACGAAGCGATATTGAGGGATTCGCCTGCGCAAGCGGGCGGATTGGCGGAGATGCGGCCTCGTGACAGCATCTTTTAGCTACGCAGTCGGCGTCTACGTCTGGCGGCGAACGGTGAGGACGGTGATGTCATCCTGTTGGCCGAAGGATTTGGCGGCATCCGCCAGATAGAACGCCGACTGATTGCTGAGGTAGCGCACACGGTCGAAGCCAAACAGCTCGCCCGACGGTTGACGCGCCTCCACGACCCCGTCGGAAAGCAAAAGAATCCGGTCGCCAGGATGGAGATAGAAGCGCGTCTCCTTGTAAGTCACCTGCGGCAGAACGCCGAGCGGCAAATCGCCGGGGAGGTTGATCTCCTGGCTGTTGAGATAGGGCGGAATGTGGCCCGCATTGGCCATGACCGCTTCGCCATTGGATCCCAGCCAGATCGCCTGACAGGTGGTGAAGCTGTCAGTCCCGGTAAGAACGCCGTTGAGGGATTCGAGGATTTTGACCGGGCTGCGCTCATGTGTGCGCCGCAGCGCGCCCATCAGCAGCGAGACATTCATGGCCGCCTTCAGGCCCTTGCCTGCGACATCGCCGATAACGACCAGAAGGCCGTCGCTGCCGTCCGTGCGCAGATGGAAAAAGTCGCCTCCGACCTCGTTGGCCGGGCTGTAGACGGAGTCGACATCGAATCCGGGCGTAGCCAGCTTTTCCTGGGGGATCAGCAGCTCCTGCACACTGCGCGCGGCATCCAGTTCGCTGGTGGCGCGCTCCTGCTCCCGCTGGATGCGCAGAAAGCGGAAGTAAATGATGAGGACGATCACGAGAATGCCGGCGAAGTCGCCCAGTGAATAGAAGTGAATGGGAATGGGGCCGGCGTCGAGCCTGAGCGGGGATTGGAATGGAACTCCGGTTTCGTCACTGATCACCGAGGCGACGATGGGCTCAATGAACCCAATCACGGTCAGGATGAGGGGGATCAGCAACAGACCAGCCTCAAGGTTGTGTTTGAGCGCGGCCGCGATCAGCGTGCCAAAGATAAAGATGGACCAGGCCAGCAGCCACAGCCCGCTCAGAAAAATAATGCCGGCGAGAAGAATGGCGATGCCGGTGCTGTGGCCGACAAAGAGCAGCGTAGGGCCGACAAAAGCCAGCACGGGCGCGGTGTAACGCAGCGCGCGGAGATACCAGCGCCTGGGCAGCGCGAGAAATGCAATCAGGAACTCGAAGAAAAGATAGGCTGAGATGAGGATGAGCTGCAGGAAGAGCGCGGCGTACCAGAGCGTATCGAGACGGGCAGAACTGCCTGCCAGCTCGATAAACGCAATCGGCGCCTGCACAAGCTCGTGCAGGGCCAGCCACAGGTACTCGGCGTGGCCTTTTTGCGCGAGATAGAGGGTGAACAGAAAGACCGCGAGGATAGCCAGAAGAACCGAGTAGATGAGTCGCGGCAGGCGCTCGAAGAACGAGCGATTCTGCCACAGATTCAGTTCGCGCTCGAGATCGCTGGGGCTGCCGAGATAAAGGGTGCGGTTCGAGAAGAAGTTGCTGTAGGCGCCGTACCCAAATGGAATGTAATGAATGCGCACCGCGAGAACGAGTGAGGTTTCGTCAGGAGGTATATCGAGGTTGTAGATGCGCGAGATGAGCTGATAGTGCTCGGGATTGTCGCCGTGCGGGCCTTCAGGCTGGATTGGGCGGCCATTGGCATAGACGTAAGGACTAGGCCCGGTGGCGCCGAAGCCGAACGACGTGTTGGCGGATACGGGCAATTCAATCAGGAGCGCGAGACGTCCGTGATGCGGCGCCAATTTGATGTGCAGTCGGAACCATGCGTAGCGACGCGATCCTCTCCTGCGCGGTGTTGCCGTTTCCGGGCCGTTTGCCGTGTTCGCGCCCGGCTCGGCCTCAGCTTCTGGAACGTCCGCAATGGTACTTTGAGCGTCGCGGATGGCCCAGGAGGAATCGTCGGATGTTGGCGACGATGCGGCCGGATCGGCGGTGATCCCAACGCGCCAGCCGGTCGTAAGCTGCAGCGGAGAACCCACCCTGGTGGCGTCAAAGATTATTTGCGAAGCCGGTGGCGCAGACGATGCGGGTTTGGCGTGGGCTGAAGTGGAAGCAGCCTGCGGCTGCGCCGGTACAGGCAGAGGAAAGGCTACGCAAATCGTGAACCAAACAAGGGCTAAAGTTCTCAACTGCAAAGCGCCTCCAGAGCCTGTGTCCTCCACTCTATAGCCAAGGCCGCGCAAGCTCCAAGAAGTCATAATGGTTAAACTTTCCTGTGCCCACGCCATCTCACGCAAAATCCATGCCAATCCGTTTGCGCATTACCAAAACCGACCTTGCGTGAGTATCAAAAGTACAGGCATTTGCGTCTAAGATAGTAATCAAGGCGGGGGCCCGTGTGCGCGGAATTCCTACCGTGCATGGAGGTGAGGTCATGAAGGCAACGGATCGCATGAAGTTGAGGGTGGCGGTTCTGTCGGGATTGGCTCTGTCGCTGGCTGTTGCGGTCGGGGCTCAGTCAAGCGGATCGACTTCCAGTTCACCCCCGGCAAGCACGCCAACGGCGCAAACATCCGCGGGAACCAATGCAAGCGGCGGGGCCCAGAGCACGGCGCCCGCCACTGCGAAGAATCCGAGCCAGGCGGGCCAGGGGACGGCAACGACCGGTGGGGCGAATGGTTCCGCGCAGCCTGCGCCCGGATCGCCTGTTGGCGGAGACGCACCTCTGCCCGCGCAGCCGGCGAGCAAGGCATCGACGAGCGACAAGATCTCACCCTGCCCGGCGAACTCCAGCAAGGACAAGAAAAAGAAGAACGGCAAGACCAACCTGGATGAGGTTGAGCCTGGAACCACGCCTGTCGGCGGCGACTGTGCGGCCGTCGATCCCAACAAGGTTGTCGAGCCGGGCAGCGAGATGATCAAGGTAAAGCCGGGCAGCATCGAGGATGTGAACGCGGTGGGGAATCGCAACATCGGCGGCCGCGGCCTCGGCAACTGGTACTCCACCGACTCCGAGATCAAGATGGGCCGCCAGTACGCCGACCAGATCGAAAAAAGCACGCGCTTTATCACCGATCCCGTCGTCACCGAGTACGTCAATCGCATCGGTCAGAACATCGTCAAGAACTCCGATTGCAAGGTGCCGTTCACAATCAAGGTGATCGACTCGGACGAGATCAACGCCATGGCTCTGCCGGGCGGCTTCTTCTATGTGAACTCGGGCCTGATTCTGGCGGCGGACGAGGAAGCGGAACTGGCGGGCGTGATGGCGCACGAGATCGCGCACGTCTGCGCCCACCACGCGGCGCGCGAGATGACGCGCATGAACTATGCCCAGATCGGCATGGTCCCGCTGATGATCATGATGCCCTATGACTGGACGGGATTGGGCATCTACGAAGGAACGCAGCTCGCGATTCCGATCGCCTTTCTCCAGTTTTCGCGCGACTTCGAGGCCCAGGCGGACTATCTCGGCGTGCAATACATGTATCGCACAGGTTATGACCCGCAGGCATTTATCACCTTCTTTGAGAAGATTCAGGCTCTCGAGAAGCGCAAGCCGGGATTGGTAGCCAGAGCCTTCAGCGACCACCCGCAGACGCCGGAGCGTATCGTGCACACGCAGGAAGAAATTGCGCGCATTCTTCCCCCGCGTCCCGACTACCTGGTCACGACCTCGGAGTTTGACACCGTCAAGGCGCGCTTGGCGCGCATCGAGAACAAGCGGCGGCTGACCGACACCAAACGCGCCAATCAGCCATCGTTGCGCCGTGCAAGCACGACCAGCACGGATGGTTCGAATGCCGGCGATGGACCACCGACCCTGCATCGACGCGACGAAGAGAACTGAATGACAGGGAACAGAGCGCAGGAGTGGGTCGCTTGTCTGCCGCACAAATCGATTTCACGCCCCGTCGAGCGTTCGCGAGAACGCTGGCTGGCGCGATGCCGCAATTGCCTGTTCTGAAGATCGGAGCTCGACTGCCGATCTCCGGCTGGACTGTCGAGATCTTCTCCAGGCGCGCACCTGCCTCGTACGATGACAAGGAATTCCAGACAATCAGCTGGCGCCGCCAGTTCAGTCGCTCTCCGCTATACTGAGAGCCACGGAGCCATAGGCGATTCATTGCGGCGGCTGGCAAGGTCTTCAAGTTTTCACAGCCGGCGCTTGCCAGATGCCTGCAAACCATGAAGAAGAACACGACGATTGCGGCCGTTCTGGTTGTCGCGGCGGTCTTTCTCTTCTTTCTGGTGCTGACAAAGATTGCCAACGAAGCTCCACCCCAGCCGCCCAAGGGCTATACCTTCTGGCTCTATGCCCAGCAGGTGGTTGAGTGCTCTCCCACAGAGATTACCCTGGTTGACAATCACCAGGCAGAAACGCACCTTGAGATCGACAATAGCTGGCCGCCGTGCTCGACCTTTCACAAAGGCGATCTGCTGGACTTCTATCTCTCGCGCGGCGAAAAGACCCATTTCCTGCGTGTCGAGCAGACGGCCTGGTGGCGCAAGTCCATGTAAAGTCAGGAAACCGGGAGAACAACAAGGCGTAGACCCTGCGCACGATGGGAACCATCCGTACTAAGGCCGCTAGGTCTTGGGGTGAGGACTCTGGCGGAGCACAAGCAAATGGGTTTTCCCCACAGATCTTCTCAGGTAGCGCGCGGGGTAAAACCTCGAATTTCCTGTAACTTCCGGAAAATCCTTGAATCTCCCCGTGAAGGCGCGTTAAATACTAGATTACCGGCAGATATGCCGGCAATTGCTCTTAGGCTCCAGACAGAGCCGGGAGGGAATCATGCGTAGCGTCGCAGCCCGTTCCAACCTGCTTGTTCCCGAAGTTCGCGAGGTCATGGACATTCGCCAGGCCTCGGATTATCTTGGCATCTCGCCTGACACGCTCTACAAGTATGCGTCGGAGGGGTTCGTACCCGCGTTTAAGCTGGGGAATCGCTGGCGCTTCAAGCGTTCCCGGCTCGATGAGTGGATGGACCGCCAAAGCGAGCAGTACGCGGGCGGTGAAGTGGATGCCAGCAAGAAGAAGCCTGTGCAGCGCGAAGCCACCGGCAGCTTGTAGCCCGAAGCCCTGAAGCCTTCACCGTTTCGCTTTCGCTCCGCGAAAGCGCTGAATGCGTCGATGGCGAAGCTCATGCGCCATCGATGATCGGACGCTTCGCCCCATCGCAAATCGGGTTTTCCAGTCAACCTTCAGGGCCGGCGTGAATCAGCTGCCGCTCGCTGCGGACTGCCGCCGTTAGATCCCCGATCCCCGACCCCTGTGTTACAACTAAGCGAATGGACCACTTCCGCCGCATGGGCGCATTGCGCCGCAAGTTAACTCGCGCCGGGTTTCCCGGTCTCCTCGTTACCTTTCTTCCCGATGTCCGCTACCTCTGCGGATTCACCGGCTCGAACGCCGCGCTGGCGGTTACGCGGCGGACGGCGCGCCTCTTTACAGACGGACGCTATACGGCGCAGGCCGCGGAAGAGGTCAAGGCGGCAGGGGTGCGGATTGTGCAGGGCGGGGCTGCGATAGCGGCTGCGCAGTGGCTGGCCGCGCAGCCCGGAGTCGAGTTGGCTGGGTTCGACGCGGCGCGCACCACGGTTGCGGAGCTGAAAAAGTGGAGACAGGAGCTGCCCAGCCGTCTGCGGCGCAGGTTTCTCGAAGAGATTCCGGCGTCATTCGTTGAGCAGTTGCGCATGGTGAAGGATGAGGACGAGCTGGCAATCCTGGCCGAAGCCGCGCTCCTGGGATGCCGGTTATTTGACGGGATTCTCGCATTTCTGCGGCCGGGAATGGCGGAAATCGATGTAGCCGCGGAACTGGAGCACAAGGCGCGGCTTCTGGGCGCCGAAGGCATGTCGTTTGAAACCATCGTTGCCTCCGGTGTGCGGTCGGCGATGCCTCATGGGCGCGCCTCGGCTGCATCCTTGCCGCGGCGCGGCTTTGTGACCCTCGACTTCGGTATAATCCACAAGGGTTACTGCTCCGACATGACGCGGACGGTCTTTCTGGGCAGGCCAAGGCCCGAAGAGCGGAAAGCGTACGAAGCAGTGCTGGAGGCGCAGGAGAACGCCGTGAAAGCCGTGGCTCCGGGCGCAAGTTGCGCGGATGTGGATGAGGCGGCGCGCAGCATCCTGCGCAGGGAAGGCTTCGCTGAGGCGTTTTCTCACTCCACAGGCCACGGCGTCGGATTGGAGATTCACGAGCCGCCGCGAGTGGGCGCAGGACAGCAGACGCGTCTTGCGTCAGGCATGGTGGTGACGATCGAGCCCGGAATATATCTTGCGGGCCGATTCGGCATCCGCATTGAAGATATGGTAGCGGTGACGAACCGCGGTGGCGGGGTGCTGACACCTGCCCCGAAGGCGCTCATCGAGCTTTAAAGGGCGAAGTTCAGGAAGGTTGACACCCGTGCGTGGAGAGTCAAAGGGACGAATGAAAGCACAAGACATCGAAGAGTTGCGACAACTGATTGAGTTTCTGAAACAGCATCAGGTGGCCGAGTTCGATATCGACCGTGGAGACCTGAAACTGAGGCTGAAGTTCAATTCGCCGGAGAGCGGGTCCGCGTCGTTGAGCGATTTGGCTCGCCTGCTCAGGACCGCGCCGCCAGCCGTGGCGCAGGCAGCCGCTGCAAACACGCCGGTCGAAACCGCAGGCGCCGTCGAGCCGGCAGCTGATCCCGACGCCGGCCTGCATCTGGTCAAGTCGCCGATAGTTGGCACCTTTTATGGCTCACCATCGCCCGGCGCGGCCGCGTTCGTCTCGCCCGGTGACCGCGTTGAAATGGGCCAGGTGATCTGCATCGTCGAGGCCATGAAACTGATGAATGAGATCGAGGCCGATGCTTCGGGCGAAATCGTCCGTTGCCTGGTCGCGAACGGGCAGGCGATTGAGTTTGGTCAGCCGCTGTTTGCGATCAGGACAGCGTAGGTAGCGGAGCTAACACCGTTAACACTGCAAACTTCGCCAATACCGAATCCAAGGCATCCATGTTTCGTAAAGTTCTCGTGGCAAATCGTGGCGAAATCGCCCTGCGCGTGCTGAATGCGTGCAGGGAGCTGGGCATTCGCACTGTGGCCGTCTACAGCGAGGCCGATCGCAACTCACTTCATGTCCGTTTTGCCGATGAGGCCATCTGCATCGGACCGCCGCGCGCTTCGGATAGCTATCTGAATGTGCCCGCGGTCATCTCCGCTGCGGAGATTGCCGATGTGGAGGCCATCCATCCCGGTTACGGCCTCCTGAGTGAAAATGCAAACTTCGCCGAGGTCTGCCGCGCCTCGAACATCAAGTTCATTGGGCCGCCGCCAGAGGTGACGCGGCTGATGGGCGAGAAGGAAAAGGCGCGACAGACCATGAAAAAGGCTGGCGTGCCCATTCTGCCCGGCTCCGACGGCATCCTGGCCACTGCCGACGAAGCGCGTTTGTGGGCCGAGAAGGTCGGCTACCCGGTGATTCTCAAGGCCAAGGCCGGTGGCGGCGGGCGCGGCATGAGGATTGTACGCGACGCTGCGGAGCTGCCCAACCTTTTTCATGCGGCATTTACCGAGGCGACCAACGCCTTCGGCAACGGCGAGCTTTACATGGAGAAGTTCGTCGAGAATCCGCGCCATATCGAGTTCCAGATGCTGGCCGACGAGCACGGGAATGTGGTTTCGCTCTTCGAGCGCGAGTGTTCCATCCAGCGGCGTCACCAAAAATTGATCGAGGAAGCGCCGAGCCTGCAGATGACGCCCCGGCTGCGCGAAGAGGTCGGTCGCATGCTCTCAAATTGCCTTCGCGACATCGGTTACCAGAACGCCGGTACCGTGGAGTTCCTGATGGACGCAAACCATCAGCTTTACTTCATCGAAATGAACACACGCATCCAGGTGGAGCACCCGGTCACGGAGGCGATCACCGGCGTGGATCTCGTGAAGACGCAGTTGCGCATTGCGGCCGGCGAGCGGCTGGAGACGATTCTCCCGCCGACGCTCGAGATGCGTGGCCATGCCATCGAGTGCCGCATCAATGCTGAGCATCCGCAGCGGTTTACACCATCGGCGGGAACCATCTCGGCCTTCAACGTGCCAGGCGGCAACGGCGTGCGCGTGGAGACGGCTCAGTATGCCGAGGGCGTCGTCCCGCCCTACTACGATTCGCTGATTGCCAAACTGATTACCCACGGGGTCGACCGCGCCGAGGCGATCGCGAAGATGGAGCGGGCTCTGAGTCAGTTCATTGTGCGCGGCGTTGAAACTTCGATTCCGCTGCACCAGGCCATCTTTCAGGATGCGGGCTTCCGCGCCGGCCAGTTTGACACCGGGTTCATGGAACGATTCCTCAAGGCGCATGCCGCCTCCGAAAAGAAAACCCCGTAGCCCAGCTCGTAGCGCGAGACGATCATGTAAGCTGAGTAGGAACCCGGAGGTTCCCTGCATGGACGCTCAGATGGAATTGATCGCGGAATTCGACCGCGAGATCGCGAAAACCCGCAAGATGCTGGAGGCCATCCCCGCCGACGCGGACTTCAACTTCCAGCCCCATCCGAAATCCATGAGCCTTGCCCGGCTGGCCGGACACCTGACCGATTTCGTCGGCGACTGGGCGTATTCGACCCTGACAAAAGACAAGATCGAGTTCAGTCCGGAGCGTGATTACAAGCCGTTTGTACCCGCCACCAAGGCTGAAGCCTTGGAGAGATTCGACAAGCAGCTCGCCGAGGTGCGCGCGGCGCTGGTGGCCACCACCGGGGATGCCTGGGATCGGAACTGGCAGCTCATCTTCAAGGGGAAGGCCTGGATCGATGAGCCAAAACATCAGGTGTTTCGTGATGCCGTGATGAACCACATGATTCACCATCGCGGTCAGTTGAGCGTCTATCTGCGTCTGCTCGGCGCAAGGGTGCCGGGGATCTACGGACCCAGCGCGGACGAGATGTAAAGGGCAGGAAACAGGCCGTCGGGGGGTCGGGAAACGACGGACTATCCGGCAGCGGCTTCCATCGAGTTGCCTGCGCGGTTTCCTGATGCCTGCTCCCTATCTCCTGTTCTACCCTGAAAGCATGTCCTTTTCTTTTCCCAGGATTTATCCGATTCTGGATAGCGCCATCATTCCGCCGACGGGCCGCAGGGAGTTTCTGCTTCGGTTGGGCAGCGGTCTCACTCGCGCCGGAGCGATCCTGCTTGAGTACCGCAACAAAGCCGGCTCCGATGCGGAGTTGCTCGCCGATGCGGCGACTCTTCGCGAGGCCATGCCCTCGGAGCAGGTGAAGTTGATTCTCGATGATCGCGCGGATCTGGTTGAGCAGGCTGGTTTTGACGGCGTTCATGTCGACATGGGAGATGCCCTGCCGACTGAAGCGCGGCGCCTGGTAGGCCCGGAGCGGATCGTCGGCACCTACGGCGGCACAGAGGCGCTTTTGCCGGGCATTCTGAGTGAGCCGGTGGATTATCTGTCCATTGGCCCCATCGCCGCCACGACGACCAAGCAAACGGCAAAGGCGCCGATGGGCGTCGAAGGCGTGCGCCGGTTGCGGGACGAGGCTGGTTCGCGCGCCGTGCTGGTGGCGGTCGGCGGGGTGACGCTCGAAGCAGCGCCCGCAATTCTCGATGCGGGTGCGAGCTTGGTCGGCGTCTCCGCGGCCATCTTCCGCAGCGCCGATCCAGTGGCGGAGTTCCGTCGTTGGCAGACCGCGCTCCATTAGAGAAGTGGGGGCGGTGTCCGAAATCGAAGCGAAACTGGTCGATTTTGAGACGCCACGCGATAGAAAACGAAGCGCTTATGTATCAAAAAGAGACAGACTGCGCCAGGAAACGATACAGTCGCATCAGGCGCGCTCTACCGGCCGCTGAGGCTTCATCTAGCCTTGTCCGAGCCTATGGTTGCATGTCGTATGATATGCGTTGCGCTGCTTCTGCAAGCAGGGCTGGACACTGTTCACATCAATGCGTCCGCCAGGAGGAATCCTCCCTTTGATTTCGCGATTGCTGCGTATTAAACCCATGTCGATGCTCTCTGCCGAAGCGAGTGAGCAGGGCGAGTACACATTGAGGCGCTCGTTAGGGGTTGTGAACCTGATTACTTTGGGAATTGGCGCGGTGATTGGCGCGGGCATCTTTGTATTGACCGGCCAGGCTGCCGCGCTGCATGCCGGTCCGGCCGTGGCGTTAAGCTTCGTGCTGGCCGGATTCACGTGCGCCTTTGCCGGTCTTTGTTATGCGGAGTTTGCCTCCATCATACCCATTGCCGGTTCGGCATACACCTACGGATACGCCACGCTGGGTGAGTTGGTGGCGTGGATCATCGGCTGGGATCTGGTGCTCGAATATGCATTTGGCGCGGCGACGGTGGCATCAGGCTGGGCGGGGTACTTCAATAGCCTGCTGGCGCAACTGCACATCACGATTCCGCCGCAATTTATTGCGATTCCGGGCACGCCGCTCGTCGAGTATCACGGCCAATGGATGCCGGTCATGTCGCTTCCGCCCGGGGTAGGCGACGCCGGTCTGCCACATGCCACAGGCCTCTTCAACCTTGTCGCCGTCCTGGCTGTCATGGTGATCACGATGATCCTCGTGATTGGCATCAAGGAATCGGCGAACTTCAACTCGGCCATTGTGTTTGTCAAGCTCGGCGTGGTGGGGATCTTCCTGGTTGTTGGAGGTCTCTTCCTTGTGCATCACCCAGCCATCGCGCACGCCAACTGGCATCCCTTCATTCCGCCCGAGGATGCAACGGGGAACTTTGGCTGGCCTGGCATTCCCAAAGCCGCCGCGTCCATCTTCTTCGCCTATATAGGGTTCGACGCTGTTTCGACGGCCGCGCAGGAGGCCAGGAATCCACAGCGTGATATGCCGATCGGCATCATGGGATCGCTCGTTATCTGCACAATCCTTTACATCCTGGTTTCGCTGGTGCTGACCGGTCTGGTGAGCTACAAGACACTCAACGTTGCCGACCCCGTAGCGCTGGGGATCGACGCCACGGGCGTGAGTTGGGGCTCGTTGCTGGTCAAGATAGGCGCCGTCTTCGGACTGGGCACAGTCATGCTGGTGATGCTTCTTGGCCAGTCGCGCGTCTTCTACTCCATGTCCAGGGATGGCCTGCTGTGGAAGTGGGCCTCCGATGTTCACCCCAAGTTCAGGACACCTTGGCTTTCGACCATTGTGGTGGGAGCGCTGGCTGCGGTCATGCCCGCCTTTCTACCCATCGACAGGCTTGCGCAACTGGTCAATATCGGCACCCTGCTGGCGTTTACCATCGTCAGCGCAGGGGTCTGGGTGCTGCGGGTGCGGCATCCGGAGCTGCATCGGCCGTTCCGAACGCCATTGGTGCCTCTGGTGCCGATTCTGGGCATCGTGAGCGCCGTGTACCTGATGACAAACCTGTCGCGGATCACCTGGGAGGTGATGATCGGCTGGTTGATCTTCGGCCTGATCATTTATTTCACGTACTCGGTGAAGCATAGCAAGGTGCAGCAGTTGAAGGATGCGCAGTCGGAAGGCTGAAAGGCCATCGCTCAAGCTCAAGCACGCGACGGCCTCCCGCGCGGGTTGAGAACGGCGAAGCGAGCGATCCGGAATCTGCCGGGACGCTGGGATACAATCGAGCCTGAGTGCCCTGAAGATTTACTGCCCGCAACGGCAGTACGGGGCAAAAATCCACCATTTCAACGGCGGAGAACAACCTTTCTCATGGCTCGTATTTATCCCTTTCGCGCCTGGCGATACAATCCCGCTGCGGTTCGGCTGGACGACGTGGTCACACAGCCCTATGACAAGATTTCGCCTGCCATGCAACAGGCATACTACCAGCGCAGCCCCTATAACCTGGTCCGGATCATTCTGGGTCTGCCCGAACTGTTTGATGCGGAAAAAGGCGAAGATGTTTATACCCGCGCAGCAAGGGATTTTCGCGCCTGGCGGGAGCAGGGCGTGCTGATGCAGGAAGAGGATCCTTGTGTCTTCGCCTACTCGCAGCGATTCCAGGCGCCGGGGACCGAGATAGTGAAGGAAAGACGCGGGTTTATCGCGCTGGGCAAGCTGCACGACTACTCCGAGGGGGTGGTCTTCCGTCACGAACAGACGCTTTCAAAGCCCAAAAGCGACCGGTTGAACCTGCTGCGGGCCACAAGGGCGCACTTCGGACAGATCTTTATGCTTTACTCCGACCCATCGGGCAGCGTGGAGAAGATTCTTTACGACGGCAAGGGGCCCGCCGATGCCGAAGTGATCGATGAATACGGTGTGGCGCACAGGTTGTGGCGCGTGAACAATCCCGCCGCCATTCGGCTGCTGACAACCGCCATGGCCGACAAGAAGCTGATCATTGCCGACGGGCACCACCGTTACGAGACCGCGTTGAATTATGCGAAGGAGCGTGCATCCACCGCGGCCGTTCAGCCGGAGTTGAGCGCCACCGGCCTGCCGCAGCCGGCATTTCCCGAGGCCGCGGCGATGATGACCTTCGTGAATATGGATTCCGACGGCCTGGTGATTCTGCCGACGCATCGCGTGGTTCACAGTCTGGAGAACTTCGACCATGCCGCGTTTTGCGCCAGGGCCGGGGAGTTCTTTTCCGTGGAGACGCTCGCGCCCGGCGATGCGCAAAGTTACATCGCGATGTTGAAGCGGCAGAAGGGCACGGCATTTGTGGCCGTGACGCGGGGCGGCGAGTTTTTGCTGCGCGCCAAGCCGGAGATGATGGCCAGGGCGCTCGCGGACACACCCGAGCGGCAGCGGCAGTTGGACCTGACGCAACTGCACGCGGTTGTTCTCGACCGCCTTCTCGGTCTCGACGCCGAAAAGGTGCGTGAGCAGACCAATCTGCGCTACCTGCGCGACACAGGCGAGGCCGTTGAACAGGTGCGCAAGGGCGAGGCCGACGTAACATTCCTGACCAATCCTGTCACCATGGAACAGTTGCGCGAAGTCGCCTTCGCGGGTGAGGTGATGCCGCAGAAATCGACGGACTTCTTCCCAAAGCTGCTGAGCGGCCTGGCGATTTATGCGTTGGAGTAAAGGCGTTGATCGGGATCGATCTCATGAGTATGCGCTCCTGCTGTAGCGTGGGTTTCCCGGCCCACAATCGGTCGGCCTGCGTCGAAGGCGGCCGAAGCAAGGCGCGCAGCGGACTCAAGACCGTCATTCACTCCGCGTCTTTAACTGCCATGCTTCTCCTCGCGCTCTTCGCTAGGTCTCCCGTGAGCGCGCAGGAGCAGCCGGCTCCGGGCGCAACGCGCTTTGCAGTGGTGCTGGACGCGGCTCACGGCGGCGACGAACTGGGCGCAAAGCTCGGGAGCCAATCGGAGAAGGACGTGACGCTGGCGTTGAGCGTGAAGTTGCGCTCGCTGCTTGCCGCGCGCGGGATCTCCGTGGTGACGACACGCGAGTCGGACGTGAATCCCGACGCGGACCACCGCGCCGAGATTGCCAACCACGCCAAAGCCTCGGCCTGCCTGAGTCTGCATGCCGCTCCGGCAAGCGGGAAGAATCCCTCTGCCGTGCATCTGTTTCTCTCTTCTCTTCCCGCCGCGAAGGCTGCTCCGCTGGCGCCGTGGCGGACGGCGCAATCGGCATGGGTCGCGCGCAGCACGGAGCTTGCGGGCGTGCTGAATTCGGCGCTCACCCAGGCGGGCATTTCGGTGACATTGGGACGCACGGCGCTGCCTGTCATCGACAGCATGACCTGCCCGGTGGTGGCGGTGGAAGTGGCGCCGCAACTCGCGGCAGATGCGCAGGAGACAGACGTCGCGGAGGGCTCCGGATTTGCGGCTCATGTGGCTGATGCGCTGGCAGCGGCGCTGGTGGAGTGGCGATCAAGCGGCGCTCCATTGGGAGAAAAACAGCCGTGATTCCCCGCCACCAGACCGTGCTGATCGTGATTTTGCTCCTCGCCTCGGCGACGATGGGCGTCGTGTTGTGGAACCAGTTGCGGCGGGCCCACGAACGGCTGCTCCGCGGCGAGGTGGTAGCGCCCACGCAGGCGCCGCAGGTGACTCCGGCCGAGCAGGCGACTCTGATGGTGGCCAATGACGCGGACAACTCCGTCTCGCCGCGGATTCTGACCCTGCCCCTGCCGCAGAACTCTGAAGACCGGGCCCGCGCAGTGCTGGGCAAACTGCTTGACCTCTATGCCGCACCTGAATCGACGCATCCGGTTCCCGGCGGGGCCGGTTCGATCGCGCAGGTGTTTCTGGCGCCCATTGCCGGGAGCGGCGAAAAGGTCTCCGCAGATTCTCCTCAGATTGCCGTCGTGAATCTGACGGGAGCCTTTGCGAACGGCCATCCCTCGGGGCTTGAGACCGAGACACTGACCATCCTCTCCATCTGCGAGACGCTTAACGTCAATCTGCCGCGCGTTACGCAAGTGCGGTTTCTGGTGGACGGCCAACCGCGCGCCACGCTGGCGGGCCACGCCGACCTGACGCGCACCTATCTTGCCGAGCCATCCACTGATACACCGGAAGGCAGCCAGCCATGACGCGGATGCGAAAGATCCTGCCGTGGACTTTCCTGCTGACATCGGCTCTGGCGCTGCGCATCGGGCTGGCCGTGGCCGCGCCCAGCATCTTTTTCCCCGACGAGATCTTTCAAACCCTGGAGCCCGCCCACAGACTGGTCTATGGATTCGGAGTCATTCCCTGGGAGTGGCGGCTGGGAGTCCGTTCCTGGGTCTTTCCCGCGTTCCTTGCCGGGATCATGCGCGCCACGGCGTGGATGAGCGCGGGATCAGCCGGCTACCTTTTCGGAATAGACCTGGTCCTCTCGCTGCTCTCGCTCGTCACAATCTGGTTCGGTTACGCCTGGGCCAGGCGCGCTAGCGGAACTCCCGCGGCTCTCATCGCCGCGCTGGCCTGCTCCTTCTACTTTGCCCTGGTGTACTTTGCTCCCAAGGCGCTCACGGAGGTTGTGGCCGGGCATATCATGCTGCCCGGTCTCTATCTGGGCGTCTACGGCCAAAGCATAGGCGAGCGCAAGCGGTTCTTTCTTGCAGGATTGTTTCTGGGGCTGGCCGCTTGTCTGCGCATGCAGCTTCTGCCCGCCATGCTCTTCGCGGCTATTTATTTCTGTTATCGTCGCCGGCGTGAGCGAGTCCCCGCCGTTGTGGCAGGCTTCGCCACGCCGGTCCTCTTGTTTGGCGGCGTGGATTGGATGACCTGGTCCTATCCCTGGCAGTCCTATCTGCTTTCCTTTCAGACAAATATGGTCAGTGGGATTGGCCGGGAATTTTCGTTCCATGAGCCGTGGTACTGGTATCTGCTCGTGATCGTCGTTTTGCTCGGCCCAGCCGCCCTGCTGCTCTTTCATGGCGCGCGCCGCAGCCCCTTTCTTGCCGTTCTGTGCGCGATCATTGTGGTTTCGCACAGTTTTGTCCCGCATAAGGAGATCCGTTACATGTATCCGATCGTGGCGCCGGCGCTTACATTGGCTGCCATGGGACTGGTCGACCTGCTTGGAGAACTGCGGCCGGGAATGAAGTTTCCGGCCGAGCCGCGATGGGTGGTGGCCATTGGCGTGGTCTTCTTTTTCGTTTCGTCCGCACTGCTGGCGGTGCCATGCGCGAGCTGGTACAGGACTCGCTGGGGCATCGGCGCCTTCGACTGCCTCAGCCGTCAGGCCGAGTTGTGCGGTGTGGGGTTGTATGGAGTCTCATGGACGCAGTCGGGAGGCTATGCTCATCTCCACCGCAATGTGCCGCTGATGCAACTGCCGGACGCGGCCGCGCTTGCCAGGGAAGCTCCATCGTTCAACGCCCTAATCGCCCCGCAAAACGTGTCCGGCCTTCCTTTCAGGTTCAGGAAGTTGCAGTGCTGGCAGGGAGTTTGCCTGAATGAGCGGGCGGGAGGCTGCGTCGCTCCCCGCGCGGACGAGGAGTTGAACGCGTATCTCAAAGCCATCGGGCGCTAAAGGAGAATGCTACGCTCAAGATGATGAACCCCACCATCGGTGTTTTCGATTCCGGATTTGGCGGATTGACAGTTCTGCGCGCGCTCATCGAGCGGATGCCCGGCGCGCGTTTCGCGTTCCTGGGCGACACGGCGCGGCTCCCCTATGGTTCCAAGTCGCGGCGCACCATTGCGCGCTACGCGGCTGAGAGTGCGCAGTTCCTTGTGCGTGAACAGGGCGCGGAGTTTCTGGTTATCGCCTGCAACACGGCCAGCGCTTTGGCGCTCGATGCCATTCAGGATGCGGTTCCGGTTCCGGTGCTCGGTGTCATTGAGCCGGGGGCCATCGCCGCGCGCGAGGCTTCCACGACCGGTGATGTGCTGGTGATCGCCACCGAAGCCACAGTGCAGAGTCACGCCTACGCGGCCGCCTGCCGGGCACGTGGATTGCGCGCCATCGAGAAGGCTTGCCCGCTGCTGGTGCCGCTGGTCGAGGAGGGATGGACCGACCACCCCGTCACCGCCGAGGTGATCGAGATCTATTTGAACGAACTGCGCGCCGAAGCGGCGGCAGCGGGAATGAATCAGGATGCACTTGTGCTCGGCTGCACGCATTATCCGCTGCTGCGGCAGCTGATCGAGCGCGCGGTGCGGCCGGGTGTGAAGGTGATCGATTCGGCCGAAGCCACGGCCGAGCAGGCGGTGGAGATCTTCAACGGGCGTGCTGCGCGCGCTGTCGAAGGCGCGACAGCCGGGACCGAGATTCGCTGTTTCGCAACGGATTCGGTGGAAAAGTTTGAGCGTCTCGGTTCGCGCTTCCTTGGCCGGCCTGTGGGCCACGTGGAGCTGATCGATCTGGGCGGATGAGGACGCGAATTTCGCTCTGATATTCTGAAAACAGGCGGTTTCGCCGTCTTCCCCATTGCACTCGATTCCTGGAGGAACTCTCATCGCATGATTAATCTGGCAGGCAAAACGGCCGTGGTCTTCGGGCTGGCGAACAAACGTTCCATCGCATGGGGCATCGCCCAGAAATTCCACGAGGCCGGCGCCACCCTGGCCATCTGTTACCAAAACGAACGTATGAGATCCGAGGCCGAAGACCTGATCAACGAGCTTGGCAATGCCAGCGGCTTCCGGTGCGACGTATCAAACGACGAGGAGATCGCGGCGCTGTTCGCGGAGATCAAGCAGAAATACGCGAAGATCGACATCCTGGTACACGCCATCGCCTACGCGCCGGCCGAGGATCTGAAGGGCGAGTTCATCAACACCAGCCGCGAAGGCTTCCGCATCGCGCATGATGTGAGCGTCTACTCGCTCATCGCGGTGAGCCGCGGCGCGTTGCCGTTGATGGCCGAGGGCGGCAGCATCATGACCCTGAGCTATTACGCCGCCGAAAAGGTGGTGCCGCACTATAACGTGATGGCGCTGGCCAAGTCGTCGCTCGAATCGGCCGTGCGTTACCTGGCCTACGAGCTGGGCCCGAAGAATATTCGCGTGAACGCCATCTCCGCCGGGCCGATCAAGACTCTGGCGGCGCGCGGCGTGGGCGCGCTGGGCGAGATGCTCAAGTCGCACGCCGAGCGCGCGCCTCTGCGCCGCAACGTGGACCAGAGCGAAGTGGGCGGCACTGCGCTCTTTCTCGCCAGCGACCTTGCCAGTGCCGTAACGGGCGAGACGCTCTACGTGGATTGCGGCTATAACATCATGGGGTTCTGAGCGGCGACTCCCCTTACATCCCCAGAATCTCGGCCCAGACAGGTGGCTCGACGGGCAGTCCCAGGCGCAGGTTTTCCTCGCGAATGCGCAGGGTCTGCTGGCCGGGATAGCGCACCTTGCGATTCGGATCGGCGGGCCGGCAGTTGGCAAGCGACGCGACCACTCCGTCTGCAATCTGCTCAGCCTGCGCCGCAGGCCCGAGGCTGGCGGAATTGAGAGCGAAAAAGATCTGCGAGACGCCGGCTTCGCGCAGCGGGTCGGGAGCAATCTGATACGTGGCGCGGCCCAGTGCCATCGTCGCGGCCACCATATCCAGCACCGCAGAGAGCCCCGAGCCTTTCCAGTAGCCCACGGGCAGCGGCCGAAACGACTCCTCGATCGCGCCGGGATCGCGCGTTAGGTTTCCGTCAGCATCAAAGCCGCCGTTGACGGGCAGCATTTCGCCGCGCTTTCTGTAGCTTTCGAGGGCGCCGTAGGAATACTGCGACATGGCCATGTCGAGAACCACGTGCCCGCGCGAGCGCGGCACGGCAATCACCAGCGGGTTGTTGCCGAGGACCGGCTCGATTCCGCCCCAGGGCGGCAGATTGGGCATGGTGTTGGTCCAGCAGATGCCGATCATGCCCGCCTCGGCGGCCTGCCATCCGTACGTGCCGCCGCGCATCCAGTGATTTGTGTTGCCCATGCTCACGCAGCCGATGCCGTGCTCGCGGGCAAGCGCAATGGCGCGGTCCATGGCGGCAAGCGCGTTCAAATTGCCGGGCCCTCGGCGTCCGTCCCACCGCTCCAGCGCGCCACAGCGCGCAATGGTCACCGGCTCGCCTGACGGGTCGACGCAGCCGTTGCGAATCGTGGCCACGAAGCGCGGAAAGCGATTGATGCCGTGCGTGTAGACGCCGTCGCGCGTGACTTCAGCAAAGAGACGCGCACAGGCCAGAGCGCGGTCCTGGGAGAATCCGTGCTTCCTGAGAACGGCGGCGAGAGTCTCGCGGACTTCGTTGAATGGAATGCGGTCCATGGCGGTTCTCATGCACTTGTATCAGGTGATGCAGGGAGATGGGAAGATGGCGGCGCCGATGGTTCGCTGATTTGCTACTGCTTCAGCGTCACCGTGATCCTGCGGGCGTCGCCGCCTTCTGAGGTGATTGCAATCTCACCCGTCGCGCGCCTGCGGATGCTTTTGAATTTTTCTCCCCACTCGATCAGGATCAGCGCGTCGTCGGAATACAAGTCATCGAGGCCGAGGGTCTCCAGTTGTCGCTCGCTTTCGAGGCGGTAGACATCAAGGTGATAGAGCTTGACGGGCCTGCCCTGGCGCGAGCCGTCGTATTCGTGGATCAGCGTAAAGGTGGGGCTGGTCACCTCGTCTGGTTCCGCGGCGTCAAGCGCCTGGGCAATGCCCTTGACCAGCGTGGTCTTGCCGGCGCCAAGCTCGCCGCGCAGCAGCAGCAGATGAGGCGGCGCAAGCAACTCGGCCAGTTTGCGGCCCACGGCGATGGTGTCCGCGCCGCTTTGCGTGGTGAACTCGTACATCCTGCCCTCCGCGGTTGTTGCGGCGCTGGTCATTTCCAGGCCCCTTCAGAGAGGTTTGCGCGGCAATTCGCTCAGTGCCTGCCATGCCCCTGCAACCAAACATACCCGTTCGGGCCGCCGGCGGCAATGTGGCGGCGCTCGGAGCGGAATGCCTGGGCGAGACAGGCAAGCGAATCGGTGGCGAGAAGCGTGTGCTCATCGCCGTCGCGCACGGCAAGGTCCGCAGCCAGACCGTGCAGGTAAACCGCGGCTTCGACGGCGCGCGCGGCGTCTTCCGGAAATTGCGCCAGCAGACCGGCGATCAGGCCGGTGAGCACGTCGCCGCTGCCGCCTTTGGCCATGCCGGGATTGCCGCTGGTATTCACAGCCACCCGGCCGTCGGGGTGCGCGACCAGCGTGCGCGCGCCTTTGAGCACCAGAGTAACGCCCAGGCTGCGGGCAAATTCACGCGCCGTCTTCAACCGATTGCCCTGCACCTGCTCTGTAGTGCCGCCGATGAGGCGGGCCATCTCGCCGGGGTGCGGAGTCAGCACCAGTGTGCGCCCTTGGGCGAGCTTCGCCAACAGCGCCGGCTCGGCGGCGAGAATGTTAAGGCCATCGGCGTCGACGACCGCGGGCATCGTCGTGGCGGAGAGCAGGCCCGTGGTGAACTTGACGGTCTCCGCGTCCTGACCGAGTCCCGGACCGATGGCGAGCACGGTTTTCCCGGCGACGAGGTGGGCAAGTCCCGTTGCGTCCAGGTTGTTCGCTGCAATCCGCCCCTCGGTCGTGGCCGCGAGCGGCCAGGTCATCAGCTCCGGGGCGAAAGACGCGACCACCGGCAGCGCGGGCGCGGGAACAGCCGCTGTGACAAGCCCCGCGCCGGCACGCAGCGCAGCCAGGGCAGCCATGGCTGGCGCTCCGGCCTTGCCTCCCGCCGAGCCGAACGCGCCGCCCACAACAAGCACGTGGCCAAAGTTGCCCTTGTTTGCCGTAGTGAGGCGCGGCGTTTGCACGAGCTCAATCGACGAGCCGGCCCAGTCGATGCCGAGATCCGAGACAATGGCCGCGTCGGGTGAGCCGATGGGCGCAACAACGACCGGCTGATCCCAGTGGCGCGTCAGCGCGCCAAACACATGCGCAGGCTTGGGCGCGGTAAAGGTAACCACGGCGTCTGCGGGAAAAACCGGGCCGGTGAAGGCAGACGCGCTTTCGTCGGAGGGCCAACCGGAGGGCAGGTCAACCGCAAGAACCTGCGCCGTGCTCTTCCGTATCCATTCGAGCACAGCCAGCGCCATGCCTTTCATCGGCGGCTTGAACCCCGTGCCGAGCAGGGCGTCGACGATCAGGTCGGCCGCGAGCGCATCGTCATGCGCGGCCAGTTCGGCTGCGCTCGCGACAACAAAAACCCTGCCCCGCCGGGGCCGGGTGAGTTCGCTCCACGCCACGGCCGCGTCGCCCTTGAGTTTTTCGGGCGCGCCCAGCAGCAGCGTGGTCACGTCGAGTGCGGCTTCAGCGAGCAGCCGCGCTGTCATCATGCCGTCGCCGCCGTTATTGCCCGTCCCGCAGAGCACGGTGACGCGGCGCGCCTGAGGAAACTCGAGGCGCGCGAGAGCGGCAACGGCCGAGGATGCCGCGCGCATCAGATCAAGCGAGGGAATGCCGAATCGCTCCGTGGTGGCTCGGTCGCATGCCTGCATCTCGGTTGCGGAAAGAACGTGCATGGCAATCATGGTAACGCAGTAAAGAGCGCAAACGAAGATCATGCTTGGCGAGCGGCAGGGCGATACCTAGTCCGTAATGCAATTCTTGCGCCATAACTCAAGTCGTGGCTTCTTGCGAAACGGCGCCGCAGCCAAGCAGCAGATCAGTTCGATACACTACTTAAAGGATCGCGCCGCGACATTGAAGCATCCATAGTGGAGTACCACCATCGATGGGTGAAAGAGACCACTGTTCCCGATTAAGGTTCAAATTGCCGGAGAATCTCATCCAAAGCAGAATTCGGCCATGGGCTGCCGGCCTATTGTTGAGCGCCGCGCTGATGGCGCATTCTTTTGCCGCCGCGCAAACCGCGCCAGTTCCGCCTGCGCCCGTGCCGGGTCCGCCCTCGGCCGCGAGTTTTCAGGGCAGCGTCCCGGTGGGCAAGGCCTCGAAGGAAGCCCTCAACCTCTCGCTCGACGATGCCATCCAGCGCGGTTTGCAGACGAATCTTGGCATCATTCTCAGCAACACCGAAGCCGCCGGAGCGCGCGCTCAGCGGCTGAGCCAGTTGCAAACGCTGCTGCCTTCGGTGGATTTCTATGCCAGGGAAGCGGCGGTACAGAGCGATCTTCCCGCCGAAGGCTTTCGCATACCGGGCTTTCCCACGGTCATCGGACCGTTCGGTTACACCGATGTGCGCGCCTCAATGACGTGGTCGCTTGTCAATGTTGCGTCACTGCGCAACTATCTGGCCGCGCGCCACAACTTTAACGCTGCGGAACTCTCTGCCCAGGATGCGCGCGACCTGGTGGTTCTCACCGTGGGCAACGCCTATTTGCTGGTGCTTGCCGACCAGACCGAGGTGTCGAGCGCCGAGGCTCAGGCTGCCACCGCGAAGGTCTCGCTCGATCAGGCAACGGCCAATCACGACGCGGGCACGGCGCCGCTTCTCGATGAGCTGCGCGCCAAGGTTGACTACCAGTCGATCGAACAGCAGTTGATCGCTGCCCAGGATGCTCTCGAAAAAGACAAGTTGGCGCTTAAGCGCACCATCGGATTGCCGCTCGACCAGCGCATCAATCTGACGGACAAAACGCCTTACGCGCCTTATGACGCGCTTAACGCGGATGCACTTATCCAGCAGGCCGAACAGAATCGCAAGGATCTGGCGGCGCTGGTGGAGGTGACCGCTGCGGCGGCTGCGCAACGCAAAGCGGCTACGGCGGCGCGATTGCCCACCATCGAGACCGACGCCGATTATGGCGACATCGGCCCTACGCTGGCCCACTCGCACGGTACTGTGGACGCATCGGCCACCTTGAGCGTGCCCCTGTTTGCCGAGTTTGCCCTGCGCGGCCAGGCGCAGCAGGCGCAGGCCCAACTCGATACCGCGCGGGCGCAACTAAGCGACAGGCAGGCGCAGATTGAAGCCGATGTGCGCGATGCGCTCCTCGACATCGCCTCGGCGCAGAAGCAGGTTCAGGTGGCGCAGTCCAGCGTGGCTCTGGCCAACGAGGCGCTCAAGGAAGCGCAGGATCGCTACGCGAACGGCGTCAGCGACAACCTGGCCGTGAGTCAGGCGCAGCAGTCCGTGGCCCAGGCCGACAGCCAGTATGTAGCCAGCCTCTATCGGCACAACGTGGCGAAACTCAGCCTGGCGCGCGCACTCGGCGCAGGGCTCGACTACAGAAAATATGTGGGAGGGAAGTAAAGTGGCGGACCCAACACCAAATCCAGAACAAAACGAATTGGCTGCGGAGACAGAGATTGAGGCACCGCAGTCCCGCCGCAGGGGCATCTTGATCGCTGCCGTGGTGGTGGCGGCGCTCGTCGCGCTCGGCATCTGGTGGCGCTCTACTTACAGCGAGGACACAGACGACGCGCAGGTGGACGGCCATCTGATTCAGGTCAGCGCGCGGATCAACGGCCATGTGCTCAACGTCTATGTCGAAGAGAATCAGCAAGTGAAGGCGGGCCAACTGATTGCGGAGCTTGATCCGCGCGATTACCAGGTCGCCGTCGAGAACGCCGAAGCCGCTCTCGCCAGCGCCCGCGCCAACGCCGCGGCGGCGAATGTGAACGTACCGATCGTCACCGTCAATACGGCCAGCAATTTGCGTGCGGCCGGCGCCGATGTGAGCGGCGCGCAAGCCAGCGTCTCTCAAGCCGTGCAGCAGCTGGCGGCCGCGCGCGCGCGCGTGGCGCAGGCCCAGGCCAATAACTTCAAGGCTCAGTCGGATCTCGCGCGCTATACTCCGCTGGTCAAGAAGGACGTAATCAGCAAACAGCAGTTCGATGCGGCGCTGGCGGCGGCCGACGCTTCCAAAGCCGCGCTGGCCGATGCGCTGGCCAGCCAGCAGGCAGCCGAGGACGCCGTGCGCGTTGCCCGCGAGCGCGAGACCCAGGCACGGGCAAATCTCAAGTACGCGCAAACCGCTCCGCAACAGGTAGCCGCGCAAAGCGCCCGCGCCAGGCAGGCAGAAGCTCAGGTGGAGCAGGCACAGGCCCAGCTCGATCAGGCCAGGCTCAACTTGAGCTATACCAAAATCGTAGCCCCGACCAACGGCATCATTACCCGCAAGAGCGTCGAGATCGACCAGAACGTCGCTGCTGGTCAGAATCTGCTCACCCTGGTTTCGCTCGACGACATCTGGATAACGGCGAACTTCAAGGAAACGCAGCTCAAGCACATGCATGCCGGGCAGAAGGTTGAGATTCACGTCGACGCCACCGGCAAGGACTACAAAGGACGCGTCACGCAGATCGGCGGCGCCACCGGTTCGGTGCTGTCGCTCTTTCCACCCGAGAATGCCACCGGCAACTACGTTAAAGTGGTGCAGCGCGTTCCTGTGCGCATTGACTTTACCGATCTCCAGAGCGAGGATCCCACGCACCGGCTCCGTCCCGGCTTGTCGGTCGAGCCCAAGGTCTGGGTGAAGTAATCCAGTTACTGCGCCAGTCTTTTTAATCCACCCATTTCAGCGCTCCATGCCGAAATGGGTGGGAACCTGCGCTGTTCAGCATTTAGATTGAATGCAGTGCATTCATGAAAGACTCCATCCACGTTTCGAAGGAAAACTACCTCAAGGCGATCCTTGAGGCAGACGCCGAAGGACTTGAGGTCATACCCTCCACGCTTGCGCACTGGCTCGAAGTTTCGGCTCCGGCTGTGACCATGGCCATCAAACGCCTCAAGCGGGACGGCCTCGTCGAAGCAGGATCAGATGGCATTGTGCGTCTGACCGCCGCCGGACGTGAAACCGCCTACCGCACCGCTCTGCGCCATCACCTCATCGAGCGCATGTTGAGCGAGGTCTTCGGCATGGAGTGGCACGAGATTCACGAGGAGGCTGAGCGCCTGGAGCACGCCGTCTCGCCGGCCTTCGAAGCCAAGCTGAGAGAAAAACTTGGTGAGGGAGGCGCCTGCCCTCATGGCAACGCGGTGCTTCCGGTAAGCCCGGCCGAACGTAGGAGCAAAGGCGAGTTGCAGCTTTCGGAGGCCGCCGAGGACAGGCGCTACACTGTCGTCAGCCTGCAGGAGCGCGACCCCAAACTCCTCCAGTTTCTCCACTCCGCCGGAATCGGCCCCGGCAAGACCCTCAAGGTTCTCCGTCAGAACTACGATCAGACCGTCGTGATTGAGTTGCCTGCGGGAAATACCATTCTCGGCCACCTCGCCGCCGAAGCCGTCTGGCTGAAGCCTGATCCGTCCTAAAAACAGAATAACTACCTACGACAATTTTTCCGTGTTTCGTGCAAAAATTGAGTTCATAGCGCATCTTTTGTGCGAAAACATCTCTACCCAACGTGGACTGATGTTTCTATAACGTTAAATAATAAAAAATATTAACCATAATTAATATTTTATGGCATACTGAGTTGTGCTGGTTCGTTGATCCATCATTTCGACCGTATGGCCACAGACGCAATCACCCGAACAGCCATCACCGAGCCTTCGTTGCCCGAAGTGCACGCGAGCGTCGGTATCTCCCACTCGCCCATCTACTGGCGTCGTCTTCTCGGTTTTCTCGGCCCCGGATTTCTCATCTCGGTCGGCTACATGGACCCCGGAAACTGGGCCACAGACATTGCCGGCGGCTCGCAGTTCGGTTACACGCTGCTGTTTGCCATCATGCTCTCGAACCTGATGGCGATCCTGCTGCAGAGCCTCTCGCTCAAGCTGGGTGTGGCCACCGAGCGTGACCTGGCGCAGCTTTGCCGCGAGAGCTACGGCCGGAAGGTAAGCTTTGTCCTGTGGATTATGGCCGAGGTAGCCATTGCCGCCTGCGACCTGGCCGAAGTCATCGGCTCTGCGATCGCGCTAGAGCTTCTCTTCCACATTCCATTGCTGATCGGGGTGGTCATCACCGGCTTTGATGTGATGCTGATTCTGTTTCTCCAGCGCTGGGGATTCCGCTATGTCGAGTCGCTGGTGATCGCTCTGATCGGCGCCATCATTGCGCTTTTCGGTGTGCAGATGATTTTCTCCCGGCCCGATTACTGGCCCGCGCTGCACGCTCTTCTGATTCCCTCGCCGTCCATCGTCACCAATGGCGCCATGCTGTACATCGCGATCGGCATCCTGGGCGCCACCGTAATGCCGCATAACCTTTATCTGCATTCCTCGATCGTGCAGAGCCGCCGTTACAAGCGCACGCCCGAGGGCAAACGCGAGGCCATTCACCTGGCCAACATTGATTCGGTTCTGGCGCTTACCGTTGCTCTCTTCGTCAACGCCGCTATTCTCATCGTTGCCGCGGCGGTCTTCTATCGCAGCGGTCATTTCGATGTTGCGGCCATTCAGGAAGCGTTCAAGCTGCTCAGTCCGCTTGTCGGCGCGGGCGCCGCCAGCACGCTCTTTGCGATTGCGCTGCTGGCCAGCGGACAGAACTCATCGATCACAGGCACGCTGGCGGGCCAGGTTGTGATGGAGGGCTTCATTCACCTCCGCTTGTCGCCGTGGCTGCGGCGGCTGATTACGCGTTCCCTGGCCATTCTTCCCACCATCGTCATCGTGGCCCTCATGGGCGAGCGGGGAACGGAAAAGCTGCTCATCTTCAGCCAGGTGATTCTCTCCCTTCAGCTCAGCTTCGCCGTGGTCCCGCTGGTCATCTTCACCGGCGATCGCAAACGCATGGGTGAGTTCGTCAATGGCCGCTGGCTACAGGCTCTGGCCTGGACAACCGCCGTCGCAATTGCCGGCCTGAATGCATGGCTGCTGGTTCAAACCGCCCTCGGTCGCAGCTAAGGACGTCTTTCACAAATGCGCAGACCGCGGCCCGATTCATTGCCACGTTCTTCCTGACTGACTGCGGGGAGCGACTCTGGAAACACACGATGGAACCAGCCAGGAAACACGCAAGGCGATCTTTCAGTGCCCAATGCGCAAGGGCGTGGTTGCAGTGCCGCCGCAATCGTGCTTCAATGGCAGTGATCCAGATGCACGATCCAGGCAGCAAAGTATCTTGAGTTCCATCCGATGAACGATACAGGTTCAAATGATTCGAATGCGCAACGGGCGACGGGCGGCCAGTCTGCGGGTTCCGATGCTGATCTTCCTGTTTCCACATTCGAGGTTGTACCCGGCAAACAGACGAATCAGGAAGAGCTCTACTCATTCCGCCAGGCAATGGAGCCTGAACGCGAGGCGCCGGCTCCCAGACAAAGCGCAGGTTTCTCTGCCAATCTCCTTAGAATTCTTCTCTTTCCTTTACTGCTGGCGGGCGGCGCGCTCATCTATTTCACGATTCCCAATCTCTTTCGGTTCCATTCTCCCGCCCCCTACATTGACATGGGCAGCCGGCAATTCGATCCCGCAGGTTTGAGCGGCCGCCTCATCGTCAGTTGGGAGAAAGGCGCATCGTATCAGCTCTTTCTCGACCCTCAGGACCAGATGCAGACGGCCGGTTTTGCGGCTGTAGCCCTGGATCCGCCGCGTCAACTCTCCGTCACGATTCGCCTGAAGAATGCCGATGGGCTGGTGGCCTGCCAGAAAGAGATTCTTCTTCCCGCGCCCGCATCGCTCGCGTCGGATGCCAATTCCGACAACGCGCTTGCACCGCGGAAGACCGAGACCGGCGATACGGTGCAGAACATGCCCGGAAAAGATGGGCAGATCGCAGAGATTGACCTTACAGGTTCATTGCCCTGCACGGCAAAAGCGTATACAACCTTTAAAAGCTGGAACTTCACCACTGATTTTCCCTCTCTGGCCGAGCAGAGCGATTGGCTGCTGCATCCAAGAGAGTCCGGCGCAAGAGGAAGGTCGCGTACCTACCGGCATTCGACGCGGGCCGAGCAACTGGCGGCGCCCATCGAGGGAAACGATGTGATCGTTGCCGACAATCCCTCGCACGGGACTGTCGAAACCAGCGGCGGACGAGTGTTCTATCTGGGCGCAGGCACCATGCGCAGCCGCACGGCGGAGTGGCAGATTTTTCCCGCGCCCATCCACTACCGCTGCGACAAAACCGGCTCCTGCACCCTTACACGCGCCAACTCGTTCGTTACTCTCCATGCGCGGCTGCTGCAATGACGCAAATAGAAACCGGGAACTGATTGTTCATTCCCTGTCAGGAATTTCGCCAAGGCGGCGTCGCGCGATGCCCTTTTTGTCCCGAGCAGGAAGAGCATAGAGCGCCGGTTTACGGCTGGAAATGCGCGCCACCTCAGGTTTGCAAGAGCCGCTGCATCCGCAGCAGCTCCTGCAAACCTGCCGGTGTTGCCCGCCCGTGTATCTTCAACCACGATGTCGATGGAGCGGAGGAACGCAGCCAGCACCCGCCCGCCGCCCGATTTGCACATCCTACGCAGGCACCATGCGCTCAACGGCGCGCTTCTTCACCGAGACAAGTTTCAGAGCCCTTTCGGCAATATGCTCCGCGCTGAGTTCGAACAGCTTGACCAGATCCCACGGCGCTCCCGACTCGCCAAAACGGTCCTTGACGCCGATGGCTCCGGCGACAATCGGAGTGCCACAAAGCTCTGGACTACCTGCAATGATCCTCGAGACAAGACCGGCGAGAGCGCCGATCTGATGTTCCTCAGCCGTGATCACCACGCCCGTCTCACGCGCCGCGCGCGCAATCGCCTCGGTGTCGATGGGCTTGAGCGTGTGCACATTCAGGATGCGTGTCTCGAGGTCGAACTCCTGCTTGAGAATCCACGCCGCGCGCATTGCCTCGGGCACCATCGGTCCGCAGGCTACGATCGTCAGATCCTCACCTTCGTTGGCGCAGTCCTCGGCGACGCGCGTCTGGAAGGCATCGACAAAGTCGGGCTTCTCGCCGCGCAGACGGATGAGGTTTGCCTTGCCGAAGACAAATGGCGTGGACTCGTTCGTAACGATGGGCGTAGCCTCGCGGGCGAAGCGAACATACTTCGGCCCCACGTGATCGAGCAGCAGATGCCGCGTCGCCTTGACGGTCTCGATGGTGTCGCAGGGAACAACCACCGTCATGTTGGGCAGGCCCAGCATGGCGAAGAGATCTTCAAGCGCCTGGTGGGTGGCTCCATCGGCGCCTACGGACACCCCCGCATGCGCGCCGCCCACCATGACGTTGAGGTTCGAGTAGCAGACGGAGACGCGGAGCTGGTCGAGGTTGCGCGCGGCCGAGAACGTAGCGTAGGAGCCAAGGACCGGCAGTTTGCCCTCGCGCGCCAAGCCCGCGGCGGCTGCCGTAGCCGACTGCTCGGCAATCCCCATCGAGATCCACCGCTTCGCCCGCTCCGGCTTGCCCGCGTAAAAATCGGCGATTGTGATGGATCCGGAGATGTCGAGTCCAAGGCACACGATACGCTCATCGTCGCCGCACTGGGCCAGCGCGCGGCCGAAGCCTCGGCGTGTCGGCTCCATCTTGACCTGCATCGTGTTGCCCGTGTTCCACCAGAAGCTGCGGGAGTAGCGCGGCATGCGCGCCTCAAGCGCCTGCGCGTTTTGCTCCTGCCAGCGCTTCGCCTTCGCCAGCAACTCGTCCACGGCCTGACTGTGCGCCAGCAAGCGCGAGCATTCTTCATCGACGTCGACACGTTGTGCAAATATCGCTAACTCTTGTGCAATCCGCTCTTCGCCGGCGCTGGCGACCACTTCGGCGAAGCGCTGTTGCAATTTTAGCTGATGTGCCACCAGCACTGCCGGCAAATGCGCTTGTAACAACTCGAGCTGCTGCTGCATTTGCGCCAACCGTTCCTTCAGATACAGCACCAGCTTTTGCCCTTCGCTACGCCGACCAAGCAACAACTCCTGCAAGGCATCTTCTAGTACCGCCAGACCGGTCGCCTCCCAGGAATACCCCGCCGTTCGTCCCACCATCATGCCCGGCCAACGCAATATATCGGCCATACTCAAGGGTACTGCGTTTGCGCAGTGCTGTCCGACCTGTCGGGACAGGTCGTTCAATGACGCCAGCAGCGCATCGTTGAGCGACCACGCGCCAGATTGACCGTCCAGCGCATGCACCGTCATGCGGCATTCGATTTTTCCGCGTAGCAGTCGCTGCTGCAGTCGTTCACGCACCAACATTTCCATAGCGCGCAGTTCATCGGGCAGTCTAAACTGGATTTCGAGATAGCGCGCATTGACGCTGCGTAATTCAACGCTCAACCGTTGGCCGTCACATTCAGCTAATCTGCTGGCATAACCCGTCATACTGCTGATTGACATAACATCCTATCCAAGACGAACAATACGCTGATATATTACGCACATCCTGCCTGCGAGCCAATCTCAATTCATCAACAGGCTGCTATGTGCGTACTTTCTGTGGTAAAGTTGACACGACTTGCTGGCGACACAGCATAATTACAGTTGCATCGGGTCAGCGCACCACCCTTCAGTTAAATCTCACTTACATGACCGATCAACCCAATCTTGCCCTGCCCAGCGGCCACCAACTCATGGAATATCGCATCGTGCGCAAAATCGGCGGTGGCGGTTTCAGCATGGTGTATCTGGCGTATGACAGCAAGGAACAGGAAGTCGCCATCAAGGAGTACCTGCCCAACAT
>JABEBX010019817.1_pt1 | contig 36789 bp, 34 predicted proteins | sample 7245971 | NCBI WGS metagenome assembly JABEBX01 (sample SAMN14506365, study PRJNA622280) | hot springs metagenome | biome: hot spring [ENVO:00000051]|acidic hot spring [ENVO:00002120]; feature: spring [ENVO:00000027]|sediment [ENVO:00002007]; material: sediment environment [ENVO:01001048]... | reverse complement strand
ATGTCACCCCTGCGATGGACCTGTAAAAGCACGCCGAAACTGGCGGCGGAGTTACAACTCCTTGGTCATGCGGTGTCGCAGGCCACGGTCTGGCGGCTGCTGGACGCATTGAATTACAGCATGCAGTCTAATCGCAAGACACGCGAAGGCGGTGGCCATCCGGATCGCAACGCTCAATTTGAGTTTATCAATCAGTCGGCCAAGGACTTTTTAGGGCGGGGTCTGCCGGTGATTTCCATCGATACAAAGAAGAAGGAATTGGTGGGTTCCTACAAGAACGCCGGCCGCGAATGGGAGAAGAAGGGCCGTCCGAAGGAAGTCAATATGCATGATTTTCCAGACAAGAAGCTCGGCAAAGTCATTCCTTATGGGGTATACGATGTAGGGCGTAATGAGGGGTGGATGAGTGTGGGGTTAAGCCATGACACGGCGGAATTTGCTGTGGAGAGCATTCGCCGCTGGTGGTTGCGCATGGGATGCCGGGCCTATCCCAAGGCCAGAGAAATCTTGATTACCGCCGATGGTGGGGGCAGCAATGGTGGACGCGTTCGGCTATGGAAAATAGCGCTTTACAACCTGGCACAGGAATTGGGTATACGGCTGCATGTTCGGCACTTCCCGCCTGGGACCAGTAAATGGAACAAGATTGAACACCGCATGTTTTGCCACGTCACCGAAAATTGGCGAGCCCATCCTCTCATTGATTATGTGACCATTGTGAATCTGATCAGCAACGCGGGCACCAGCAAGGGCCTGTCCATTCAAGCTGAGATTGATCCCAGCATATATGAAACCGGAAAAATAGTCTCGGACGAACAGTTGGCCGCCATAAATATAAAAAGCTGCGATTTCCATGGCGAATGGAATTATGCCATGGAACCGCCCCACACGCCATTGATATAACTTGTCCATGTTATTATGAATAGACTCCTTAGATGGGTTCCTCAAGAAGATCGAAGAGATGTATGGCCAGTCCCGGCGAATATGGGTGATGGATCGAGGGATTCCCACGGAGAACGCGCTGCGTGACATGCGGGGGCGCAAGATCGATTACCTGGTGGGCACACCCAAAGGAAAATTACATACCATAGAACAGAAGCTTCTGGGGCAGCCATGGAAAGAGGTGCAGGGGGGTGTGGAGGTGAAATTATCGCAGGATCCGGATGAACTGTGGGTGCTGGCCAGAAGCGCGGGACGCCGGAAAAAAGAGATGGCCATACGCCGCAAAAAATTACGGAAGTTTTTTCAAGGCCTTCTGGCGTTACGGCGAAGCCTGCCACAACGGGATCGCCTGCTGCAACGTATCGGGGTGCTGCGGCACCAAGCTGGACGTGCGGCCCAACTGGTGGCCATTGAGATACCCAAGGCCCATGAGTCCGTCACCCCGGAAACCTTCCGCTACCGTTTGCGTGTGGAGAAGTTCAAGCGGGCAGAACAAATTGATGGCCATTACCTCCTGCGAACCAGCTTGCAGGCGGAGGATCCCGAAGTACTGTGGCAGCGGTACACCCAATTGACCAACATTGAGGCGGCGTTCAAATGTCTCAAAAGCGATCTGAACATCCGACCGATTCATCATCAACTCGAATCCCGTGTGGAAGCCCATATTTTTGTGGCATTTATGGGATATTGCTTGATGGCGACCCTGAACTTACGAACCCGGCTTCACGCTCCTGGCCTCACACCCCGCGCCGTGCTGCAACAGTTGGCGGCCATCCAGATGATTGATGTGCATTTGCCGGCCAGCGATGGTCGGTGCGTGCATTTGCCGGCCAGCGATGGTCGGTGCTTGGTGATGTCACGGCACACCGAACCGGAACCGGAACAGAAGTTGCTTTTGGATAAGCTGGCACTCGTCCTGCCTGAACAACCGCCACCGAAAATTTATGCCAGCCAACTGGCGGCTCAGGCAGCTTATGCGGAGGATATCAACCCGGAATCTACATAATCTATGGTACAGACTTTTGCCCATGGTTGAACGCCAGAGCCTTTTTTAGTGCCAAAGTGCGAAGGTTGGGTTAAGACACTGCAGTGCATTATAGCATCGGGAGTTATAAAAAGAACGGGAATGCGATTTTCACCGGATATTCGGATATTCTTGAAATTATAGAAGCCGCTAAGAGATAGTGAAGCAATAACTTCACATTGTCTGGATGGTTCTTTGGCCCGTCGGCTTCATTGCTCGCTCCTTACAGACACTCTGGCGAGGTATGCTCGTCGCTCGCGCCTCGTCGGCGGCCAAAATTCCTGCGTCATAAAATGGGATTTTATTCTTTCACAATCACTTATCGATGATCATCACGGGGGCGTACTCGTACAGGGCGGAAGTCCCGTCCACGCATGTTGCCAGGCGCCCCGAAGTGTCCGCGATTAAACACAGGTGCCCGGCCCCATCTTACATCGCGTCTCCATGGATGCCGTGCGGCAAAATAGCGATGAAACCCTGGTCCGATGTACCATCCGCGTGGTCCCCAACCCCACCCGGCCCGCCAATCACCCGCAAAGAATAATCCAGTTTGCCAATCGATAGCGCCATTCAACCATATTCCGACCGCGACGCCCGGCCCGATGAATTGAATTGGCGCATAATCGGTGTAAATCACCATCGGATCGTAAGCAGGTACGTATAAAACCGCCGGATTGGCTGGAAGAATGTATATCGTGCCGCCGTTCTGTTCAATTATCTGCTGCGGCGTGTTTACGAGACTGCCGTCGGCTACAGCTTGAGCTCGTAAATCCTGGATTGCCTCAGTCAGAGCCTGTGGCTCATTGATATACGCCGCCCCCAGCGATTGCGTCCATGCGATATTACTGCTCAGATAGTTAAGAACTTCGGGATAATGGGCCAGTGCTTTCACCGAATCAGGCCAGAACTGGGCATCGATCATCGCTTCGGTTGGGTATGGATTAACCGCAAGCCACTGTGCCGCGGCTTGAATTTGCGCCGGATAGGTAGCGCCTGACAGCACCTGCGCCAGCAGGGGATCCGGGTACAGCGCGACTGGTGCGACCAACCGCTGGAGTTGCACATCATACGGGGTAGGCGCAACCGCAACCGGAGGCGGGTAATAGACCGGCGGTGGAGGCGGAGGTGTATATTGTGGGTAAACAACAACGGGAGCAGGGCCAAAGACAACGCGGTGCCGGCCTACAAAACCCACGCTACACCCGGCTATCGCAACCGCGGCTACTATCAAGCCTGCCACTAACGCCATATTCCATTTCGAGATTTTCAAGGTTTATCTCTCACAAAAAAGAGTTGATTTTACACTCATTTTAATCACATAAGTCGCCGGTCATCATTCACGTTCAATGGCAACATGCTATTAGCAAGCAATAATTGCCTCACGCCCGTTGCCTACAGCCTTCTTGCAACCACATTATAATATAAACCCTACATGCTGGAAGTCTATCATATTTACAATGATCCGGCAATCGGCAACCGGATGATAAACGCTCGCGCCGAAACCTTAGACTTAAAAGGCGGCGTTCAAAAAACTTTTGGCCTGGCAGTGATGTATTGTTCCCGCCGACGGATTTAATGCTTTCTTTACACGCCTTTCTTGATCGCTATAATACCTAACAAATACCTAACACTAGGAGGCATTATGGTGAATGTGCTTTTTGTGGATATGAACGCCTACTTCGCTTCCGTCGAACAGCAACTACGTCCGGAATTAAGGCATAAACCCGTGGGGATTGTGGCCACGATGACGGACCATACCTGCTGCATTGCGGCCAGTTATGAAGCCAAGGCGGTGGGAATTAAAACCGGAACCGCCGTATGGGAAGCCAAACGTATATGTCGGCACATCCGGATTGTGGAGGCCCGCCCGCTTTTATATGTTCGGATTCATCACGCCATTATCGCGGCGGTGGAATCCTGCCTGCATGTTGATGCGGTGCTGTCAATTGATGAAATGGCTTGCCGCCTGCTGGGTACGGAATGTTTGGAGGAGAACGCCATTGCCATAGCCCATCAGGTCAAAAATAAAATAAAAAGCGATGTGGGAGAATATCTGCGTTGTTCCATCGGCCTGGCCCCCAACCGTTTTCTGGCCAAGATCGCCGCCGATATGCAGAAGCCCGATGGTCTGACGGTCATTCGTCCTGACGACATTCCCCGGAAATTGTTGCCATTGGCATTGGATGACTTTCCCGGCATCGGCCATCAGATGCTGGTGCGTATGCATAAAGCCGGAATTACAAATGTTGAGCAGATGTACGCTCTTTCGGAAAAGCAGCTTTGCGCCATCTGGCATTCGATTCAGGGCGAAAGATGGTGGCATTGGTTGCGTGGGATGGAGTTAAAGGAACCGCCGCACCACCGCCGCACCGTAGGACACAGCCATGTATTGCCGCCGCAACTGCGGAATGAGCGGGATACCAAAGCGGTGATGGTGCGCTTGATCCACAAAGCGGCGGCACGATTACGGCATTTGAAATATTGGGCGCAACGGCTTTCCATTTTTGTTGAGCATACCGGGATTGAAAATTGGGAAGCGCATGGGGCCTTGGGAACCTGCCAGGACACCGTGACGATGCTGGAAGTATTGGATCGTTTGTGGTCCACCAAACCGGCCGGTAAAGCGATCCGGGTGGGCGTGACGCTGTATCAGTTGCTGCCCGATACTTCGGCGACACTGCCTCTGTTTCCGGAAGATGCCAATCGGGTGAAGTTATCCAAAGCGATGGATATGCTTAACGCCAAGTTCGGCCCCAACACAGTTTACTTCGGAGAAACGCACAACGTGTTGGATTCCGCGCCCACACGCATAGCCTTCACCCAAATTCCCGCTATGACCCTGCCGTCCATATAAGGGATGACGATCCCTAATCATTGGAGAATTCTTTCTCACGATTGGCCAACTGTGAACGCAGACGCGCGATAATGCTGGAGTGCATCTGACTGACGCGCGATTCTGAAAGTTCCAGGGCGTCGCCGATTTCTTTCATGGTCATTTCCTCGTAGTAATACAACACGAGGATCATTTTTTCAGAACGGGACAAGCCCCGGGTAATCAGGTCCTTGATATCGCGCTGTTGCAGAATCGCCAGCGGAGAGTCCGAGGTTTTGTCCTGCAGGACATCGACTTCCCGCACATCTTTGTTGCTGTCGGATTCAAACCATTTCCGTGACAGGCTGACCTGCGAAATGGCGCTGGAGTCCTTGAGCATTTTTTCAAATTCATCCTGCGTTACGCCCAGGTGGCTGGTAATTTCTTCATGTGTGGGCGCGCGACCCAGTTTCATTTCCAGTTGACGCGACGCCTGTATGACTTTGCTGGATCGGCTGCGCACCAGGCGGGGCACCCAGTCCATATTCCGCAATTCATCCAGAATGGCTCCGCGGATGCGCGGGGCGCAATAAGTCTCAAACTTGACGCCGCGGTTGGGATCAAATGATTCAATGGCATCCTTGAGGCCAAAGGAACCGGCTTGAATAAGATCATCAAGGTCCACTTCATCCGGCAGTTTGGAATATATGCGATCCGCGTTGTAACGCACCAAGGGAAGATATTCCATCATCAGTAGATTACGCAGAACTTCGGTTTTGTGGGATTTGAACTTCTTCCAGACTTCATTGATGTCCTGTTCAATCGCCGCGGTGGTGGTACGGGTTTTTGCCATGGGTCGCTCCTTGACCTGACCGGCGCCGGTTCGGATGTTGACTCCCACATCCGTCAGGCGCAAAACACCAGCGGACCTCATGCCCGCTTAATAAATTCACTTGATTATATATCAGCATACGCGATTCAACCTAAGTCATCACGCAACATTACGCTTCAGCCGGACAAGCTGACTTGAGCAATAGTTTAGCACAGCGTTTTTGGAAAGCAAGGGCATTTTTTATCGGCCCGCTTCCTTCACTGTACGCCCAGCAGATGCACCCTGAATTTCAGCGTGCTGTTGTCCGGAATCCCGCTGCCGGGAGGAGACTCTGCGCCGTAGGCCAACGCCGGCGGAATAATCAATTCCCGAATTCCACCCACACGCATGCCTTTGACGCCAATATCCCAACCTTGAATAACCTGTCCGGCGCCAAGCTGAAATGGAAAGGGTTGATTGCCATGCAATTTGCTGGCATCAAAAATCTTGCCGTTCATCAACATGCCGGTGTAACGGACAATCGCCGTTTCCCCATCCTTGGCCCGCGGGCCGGCGCCGATTTTAATATCCTTGATGATTAATCCGTCCGCCAGTTTGATTACCCGCGGCTGCGTCGAAGCTGCCGCGGTGGTGGTTGCCGCCGACTTCATGCCGGCGGGTACTACAGCAGCGGCATTGGCCGGCGCCGTGGGCATCTGCGTTGCGGCCTGCGACGGAGCCTGCTGCGATCCGGAGTTGCCGCAGCCCGCCAATGCAAAGGCCACCATACAGCCAAAAGTGACAGCGAGTACAGTTATGGGTTGTTTTCTCATGTTAAAGAATCCTCAAAAAAAGTGCGATGCATCATCACGGCTCGTATTATGCGCGCCAGATGCTGTGCAGACAAATGAGAATCACACCGCATTGGAGCAGGGGCCGCGACGGCTTCAGCTAACCCGCAGGCTACGGCACGGACAGATACGCGGAAAATACGAGGGATGATTGTCCACCACGGATGCAGAAGTTAGGAGTTAGTGTCCCGAGTCCCGAGACAATGTCTGCGACGGGTGAGAGGGTGCGGGAGAAGATGTTTAGCCGCGTGTGCCTTGCACCGCGCGGTCCAAGCGAGCCGGTGGGTTTATCCCACCGGGCCGGAACGAGAAAAGGGTTGGCAATGTTAGCCGGCAGGTTTACCTGCCGGGGGCCGGGGGGATAAACCCACCGGCTCGCCTTCTAACTCCAAAAACTTCTAACTTCTAACTCCTCAATAAAAACAAAAATTCTCAACCATTCAACAATCTCTGTTTTCCTCTGTTTCCTCTGTGGTGAAATTTTGATTGTCCAAGGCCAAGGGCCGTCAACCATCCCTGCACCGGGACTCTCATTGTGCGGTACAATAGTGTATGGTGGCGCTTTTTGCCGCAGAGGACTGTTATGATTCGCCATGCGATTATTACCGACGTTCCGCGGATCGCGGATTTAATTGCGCAGCATGCGCGGCATGGGAAAATGCTGTTCAGGTCCCATGCGGAGCTTTATGAAACGCTGCGGGATTTCATGGTTTATCAACTCCCCGGCGCTGTGCCCGCGGGACACAGCCCGATCGTGGGGGTCTGTGCGCTGGAAATTGTCTGGGCGGATTTGGCTGAGGTAAAAAGCCTGGCGGTGGATTCCGCATTTCAGGGCCGCGGCATTGGACGGGCGCTGGTTGAAGCGGTGGTGCGGGAGGCGCTGGAGTTGCAAATACAAAGAGTCTTTGCGCTGACTTATGAGCGGAGATTTTTTGACAATCTCGGATTTCATACCGTGGAAAAAGCCGCCCTGCCGCTGAAGGTATGGAGCGATTGCGTCAAATGCCCCAGGCGCGATAACTGCGATGAAATTGCGGTGGTTCGCGACCTGCTGCCCAGGCCGGCGCTGGATGAAATCAGCGCCAATCAGGCGGCCAATCAACTCTATGAGGTCCCCACGCCGCTGGTCCAATTGAACATCAACCGCGATCACGGTACCTGACACTACAACATGAACCTACAACCCGTAGCCTTCAACGGCGCTGCGCACAGCCTGGACAAATGCCCGCATGCGAGCGTGATCCTTAATTCCCGGCTCTCCGGCGGCTTCCACCCCGCCGGCCACATCCACCGCCCAAGGCCGCAGCTCGGCCAATACATGGGCAATATTTTCCGGCTTTAATCCGCCCGCGAGCATAATGGGCGGCAAGCCGCGCCATTCGCCGGCACGTTGCGCTGCAAGCAGCCAGGACAGATCAATGCTGGTGCCGGTTCCGCCGTGGCCCCGCGTGGAAAACGCATCGATCACAATCGCCGCCGCCGGGATCGCACAGGTTTTTAACCGCTCCGCGATTTCCCGCAAATCCGCGCGCCGGGCAATGCGGAACACCGGCCAGTAATCCACCGCTTTTACCGGCAAAGCTCTTAAATTTTTAAGTTCGCCATAAACTTGAAACGTTCGCACCTGATGTGTAACCGCCAGTTCAAGCGCTGCCGCAAAGCCATCTTGCGTGCTTAAATCAACCAATGCCACAACGGGCTTGATGTCAGGGAGCATCCGGAGAATCGCTGCCGCCTGCGGTAGCGTGATCTGGCGCGGCCCGGAAAAAATATTCAGCCCAATCCAGTCAGCCCCCGCTTCCCATGCCGCCAAAGCATCCTCCGCACGGGTCAGGCCGCAAATTTTAACTTTCAGCATAAGATCATCATAACTTTGCATCGGATGGCCGTCCAATTATTTTCGCGCTTTAATCGCATCCGTGTCATCCGTGGTTTCATAGGTTATCCACAGACGCGCACAGATTTTCACAGATTATTTTTACAGTACGATACGGTGGTATTCCAACGCTTGGATGCCAAAGTTGATAAGGGATCTTGAAACAATAAATTTCTATTTTATGGCACTGGAGTTTTGGCCGCCGGCGAGATGCGAGCGATGAGCATACCTCGCCAGAGGGTCTGTAAGAGCGAGCAACAAAGCCGTCGGCCAAAAGAACAAGGTAAGAAAGTGCGAAGTTATTGTTTCACGGTCCCTAATTTATTGATATGATTTTCAAGGGCCGCCAATGCAGCAAGTACATCCACGAAATCCGGCGGGGTGGTAAGAAACATGTCTCGCATCGCTTGGTAGTCATGCCTCAAAGCCGCCAATCTGCTGGGTGGCGGAACAAGGCGGAATGTACCGGCCTTTGCTTTATCGAAATTCGCCCAGGCGCTGCCAAAGAACCGGTCTTTCCAATTCACGACCCGCTCGCAAACATCGCTGCGATCAATGGCCTTTCTCGCAATCGGATGCGTTGATAGTGCGGCCATATCGGCGTAATGGCGAGCGAGCCTGTCAGGTATGGCCTTTTCCATAGGCCGGTGATACTCCGCATGTAGACTTGAATACCATGCTGCTTGCAAATTCTGACTCAAACAGCAAGCCCAGCAGCCAGCACACCCAAAAATCTTTCTCCAGAATTACCGCCGACACGTTGCGCCGTGCCGCAGCTTGCTCAATATACACCCTGCGTTCGTCGGCGGGCATTACCACGAAATTAAGTTTCATGAACTCTCCCCGTCTCTTCGGCAAGCTCCCGGAAGATTGGATGCATCCAGGCAGGCGCGAGTTTCAGATCCTTAACAAGTTCCCGCCTTTTCTCAGCCGGAAGCGTTCGTTTCAGATAATCGCAGTATTTTTGGGTAATATGCTCTTTACCAAGTTCGCGCAGCGCTTGAATGAGAAGTCCGCTTAATCGTCCCGCTGCAGCCATGTTTCGTGCGGTTGTTCGCCGTAACCGAATAATCGTTGTCCCAATTTTCACTGTCCGGGTCGGACCATCGGTTAAGAACACCACTTTGGCCGGTACCTGTTCTGAAAGACCCAGGGCGTTGGCCGCGTAAGCTCCCGTTGGTGTAATACGTATGTGATCGCGCCCCGCCAATGCCTTCGCCACGGCTTCGGCGGATGGCGCAAGCAATCCCAGCATTGAGTGCTCTTTCGGAAAGTCATATACACCGCGCGCCAGGCGTCGAATAATTCGCTTCCCTGTCAGCCGGTGCAGGGCAAGATCAACCGCTCCTCGACTGCCAATAGCTAGAAAATCTGACGCTACAATAACGCAACCCCGTCCACGACCGCGAATGGACGCCAGTACACGTGACTCAATTGACAGCGGCATATTTTTCTTGGCTATCATGTAAGTAATATTAGCTTGTTTTTCTTACAATATCAAGCTGCGACAAGGTCTATAAATCAGCAAAAAACCAGAGTTCCCGTGGTTTCATAGAATACGTCTGCGAATGGTACTGGTGCCCGCACTTGGCGATGATCGGCTCTCTTATGATGTGATTGATACAATTTCCAAGGTCAAATATATAAATCACCAATTACACGGATTTAACGGATTGCACGGATACGGGGGAGGCCTTCTGACGGGTCGTGATCCGCACGCTATCCGTTAAATCCGTGTAATCTGTGATTATGAGAGTTGACGTTCTGGTAGTGGAGAATGCACCGTAAGGGATGGTTCTTGGGGCGGGTGCTCAAGTCCATTCGGAAGTCTCGTATAGTGATGTGCTAATAGTAACTTAATCCATCGGAACGGTAAAACCCGCGAATTCCACCCGTCAAAAATAACCTCTTGACATTTATAATCCTTGACATTTACAATCCCTTGGACTATAAGTAACTTCTGAATTGGAAACGCGAATGAGAATGATCATGACGTTGAATTTAACCAACCTACTGGCACTAATACTGCAAAAGAGTAATCCCGGTCACTCTTAAGGGTTGGTTTTGGCTTGAAATTGTTTTGAAAACCCCGCGAGTGTACCTCGCGGGTTTTTTTATGGCATAATCGTTTTACTTTTTTCAGGAGGTTTTTATGGAAACGCCCATCACCGCACAAGTTCAAAGCCCCGGCATGGATGCCCGCCCGCGGGTGCTGATTTTTGACACCACGCTGCGCGATGGCGAGCAGTCGCCGGGGGCGTCGCTGAATTTGCCGGAAAAACTGGAAATTGCCCATGCCCTGGAAAATCTGGGCGTGGATATTATTGAAGCGGGATTTCCCATTACCAGCCCCGGAGATTTTGACGCCGTAAGCGCTGTGGCCGCGGAAATCACCAATGCCACCGTCGCGGGCCTCGCCCGCTGCACCGAGCGCGATGTGCGCCGGGCCGGTGATGCTGTGCGCCGCGCGGCGCGCGGTCGCATTCACATTTTCCTGGCCACCAGCAAAATTCACCGTGAATTCAAACTCAATAAAGCCAAGGAGGAGATCATCCGCCTCACGGTGGAAAATGTAAAACTCGCCCGGGAATATGTTTCCGATATTGAATTCTCCCCGGAAGACGCCAGCCGCACGGAACTGGATTATCTGGCCGAAGTGGTTCATGCCGCCATTGAAGCCGGGGCCACCACCATCAACTGTCCGGACACGGTGGGCAATGCCACCCCCGGCGAATACAAAGCCATGTTTGAATATCTCCTGCGGCATGTGCCGGGGGCAAACAATGTTGTTTTCAGTTCCCACTGCCATAATGATCTGGGATTGGCCGTCGCCAATTCATTGGCGGCTGTGGCCGGCGGAGCGCGGCAGATTGAATGCACCATCAACGGCATTGGTGAACGGGCCGGCAACGCCGCTCTGGAGGAAGTGGTCATGGCCATGCGCACCCGGCCGGATCAATATCCATTCAGCACGCAAATTAACACCCGCCGGCTCGTGCCTTGCTCCCGCCTGGTCAGCAGCCTCACCGGCCTGCATGTGCAGCGCAACAAGGCTATCGTGGGTGAAAATGCTTTTGCCCATGAAGCCGGCATACATCAGGATGGCGTATTGAAGGAACGCAGCACCTATGAAATTATGGCCCCCGCCGATGTGGGCTGGGTGCAGAATAAACTGGTATTGGGAAAACACAGCGGCCGCCACGCGTTTCGGCAAAGATTGGAGGAACTTGGCCACATCCTCGATGAGGACACACTGGACCGCGCGTTTACCGCGTTTAAGACGCTCTGCGATAAAAAGAAGGAAATCTATGATGAAGATCTCGAAGCGTTGGTGGATGAACAGTTAAAAACCGAACGGGAATTGTTCCAGCTCAAGAGCCTTCAAGTGATGGCCGGGACCTATGGCGTGGCCACCGCCACGGTAACACTGCTGGACAGCGCGGGCGTGGAAATTACCGATGCCGCCACCGGCGACGGACCGGTGGATGCCATGTTCGCGGTCATTCAACGGCTCACCAAAATCAGCGCGCGTCTGGATTCATTTCAGGTGCGCAGCATCACCGGCGGACGTGAATCGCAGGGGGAAGTCTCCGTGGAACTCACACACAGCGACCGCAAAGTGCGGGGACGGGGGTTCAGCACCGATATTCTTGAAGCGTCAGCCAAGGCGTATCTGGCGGCGATCAACCGCATCCGCACGATAACCCGGCGTACCGTGCGGCAGGCATCGCCGCTGGAAGAGTGAAACCCGGGTGAGTTTATGGCGATTTTTGAACCACAGAGGGAAACAGAGGTTGTTGAATGGTTTGTGATTTTTGTTTTTATTATGGAGTAGTGAACCCACTTGTCTCCCCTTTGCAATATAGATTGAACATTTATGGTGCAGGAGTTTTGGCCGTCGGCGAGGCACCAGCGACGATCATACCTCAATAATACTGCAACACTGCACTGGCTGAGGCTACTGCATCCTTGTTAGGTACAGGGGCAGGAAAGACACTCCCATGGCTATGCTGGGATTAAAAAGCCGCTTCCGGTAAACTCTCCGCATGATGAATGCGACTTCAAGCATCAAAAAAGCAGTGGTGTTGTTAAGTGGTGGACTGGATTCCGCCACGGTTCTGGCTGTGGCCAGGAGCCAGGGATTTGCCTGTTATGCGCTGAGTTTTGACTATGGCCAGCGGCACCGTCAGGAATTGGCCGCGGCGGGGGCATTGGCTGGCGGCATGGGGGCGGTGAAGCATGTGGTACTGGATTTGAATTTGCGGCACTTCGGCGGGTCGGCCCTGACCGCTGATATTGCGGTGCCCAAGGACCGCCCCACCGCGGATATGGGGCATGGAATCCCTGTTACATACGTGCCGGCCCGCAATACGGTATTTTTGTCCTGTGCGCTGGCGTGGGCGGAAGTGCTGGAATGTTTTGACATATTTATCGGTGTCAATGCGGTGGATTATTCCGGTTATCCGGACTGCCGGCCCGATTACATTGCCGCATTTGAAAAAATGGCCAATCTGGCCACGCGGGCGGGCATTGAGGGAAGAGGTCAATTTAAAATTCATTCTCCGCTGATGGCGCTGCAAAAAGCCGGCATCATCAAGCTGGGGCTTTTACTGGGCGTTGATTATGGCCGCACCTGGACATGCTATGATCCGGGTCCAACGGGCCGATCATGCGGCCATTGTGATGCGTGCCAATTGCGGTTGGCGGCTTTCCGGCAATTAGAACTGACCGACCCGGTTGCATACGAGCCTGATATGGGCGGTCAGAAATGAAGATTTCTGAAATTTTCTACAGCATTCAAGGTGAGGGAAAGCTCGTGGGCGTTCCGTCACTTTTCATACGGACCAGCGGATGCAACTTGCGATGCGTATGGTGTGATACGCCTTACAGCTCATGGCGGCCAACGGGAAAAAACATGCCCGTACAGCATATACTCGATGCCGTGGCCGCCCAGATGAGCCGGCATGTGGTGATTACCGGTGGGGAACCGATGATGCAGCGGGAGTTGCCGGAGTTAATTTCCGGCCTGCGGGCAATGGGGCGGCACATTACAATTGAAACGGCGGGGACGCTGTGGCAGGATGTGCCGATGGACTTGGCCAGTATCAGCCCGAAATTGACAAATTCCACCCCCATGGATGATACAACATGGGCGCCGCTGCATTCCCAGCGGCGGTTGAACTGGGATGTGCTGCACCAATTTGCCACGGCGAAAACGATACTGGAACGCCAATGGAAATTCGTGGTTTGCAAGCCGGAGGACATCCAGGAAATAGACGCGATTCTGGCGGATATTTCTAAGGTTATGCCAGTCAACCCATCGGATGTTATTTTAATGCCGGAAGGCGTCACCGCGGAGGTGGTGCAGTCGCGCAATGGATGGCTGGCGGAATTGTGCCGTCAACGAGGATTTCGCTTTGGGATGCGGTTGCATATTTTATTATACGGCAATAAGCGCGGTACATAACGCGGCGCGACAACCATGCGCCGGCATGACCATTTTTGACTGGAATAAGAAATAAGGAACTGGATATGAAACATGGTAAGAATCCATCTCAACTGCTGGCAACTTTTGCCAATCCGCACCCCGGCAGAGATTATGAAATTGAACATATAGCGCCGGAATTTACGTCCGTGTGCCCGGAAACCGGACAGCCGGATTTTGGAACAATCCGGCTGATTTATGTGCCGGACAAAATTTGCGTGGAACTGAAAAGCTATAAATTGTATCTGCAGAGTTTCAGGAATCGCGGCATATTTTACGAGGATGTCACCAATGTGATTCTCAATAATCTCGTGGAATGCTTAAAACCGCGGCGCATGGCCATCATCAGTGAATGGACGCCGCGCGGTGGATTGCGATCAATCATTCGCTGTCATTATGAGAAAGGCCAGTGAGCCAGTGTCCCGACGCCGGAAAAACAAACACCACATAGCCCCCGGCTTTGCCGGAGGTAATCCCGGGACTCCGGGAAAAGCCGGCGGTGGCGATGAGGCTTAGGGATCGTGTCCGAAATAATATCCGGAGATGGCAGTTAACCATCATGCCACCGCCGTCCCTGCAAGCCGGTGTTGCAAATGCAGTGCCACATGTTAATGCGATGGCCGGTTCACATCAGTAGACCAACCACCGGATTTCATCCGGTGCTCTCAAGCTGTTACCCTGTACCGTTGCTGTTATCATTTCGTCGTAACAGGAGTATTTACCGCTGCGCCGTGATGAATTTCCGGCATGATTGGAATATGCTCCCGGGTTTCCGCGGGATCATAATGCGATGAAATGGCGTACTGCACCGGCACGCCATCCTTGGTATGCAACAGGTAATACCCACCCCGGTCCACGAGTTGCTCGTATGGGCCGATCACGCATTTGCCCATGGGCGTGGGAATCGTCAGCAGCGGCACACGCGTGCCGGGGGCCGACGCCAGATCGCGCAGAATCTGCTGGCTTTCCAGCAGGGTCAGCCGATGCTGCGGCAGCGTGCCATCAGGAAAGGGATGGATCAAGTAATAGGGTTTGAACACCACCGCTCCGGAATCCATACGATCATACATATCTGTAATTGTTTTGGCATTGTCGTTGATGCCGCGGAACAGCGGATGCTGCGTCATCATCAGCGGGCGGCGGGTATCCGAGAGTTCCGTCAGAGCCAGCATGGCCGCATGGAGTTCCGGGGTTACCTCCCGCGGATGCACCACATGAAGAATATACGAAGAGGGCGACAGTTTTTTCAGAGCCTGATGCAACGCGGTGTTGCCCAGAATCCGATGCGGATACCAGATTGGCTCGCGGGTGTGAATGGTTACGGTGATCCGGCGGGCAACGGTTTTATTCAGCCGATCCATGCGCAGGGCAAAATGTTCCAACACCGGCGCCGGAACCGCCAGCGGATCACCGCCGCTTAAAATGATTTCCCGCAAATCCCGGCGCTGCGGCGAGTGCTCGGCCTGATCAAACATCGCATCAATTTCTTGATGCGTTATACGGCCCGGTGTAACATCGCGATTCTTCAAATAGCAGTACCGGCACAGCCCGCTGCAAAAATCCGTCACCCGCAGCAGCGCTTCATAGCGGTATTTCTGAATCCAGCGCGGATGATCCACCGCCCGGTCCACAAGTTGAAACGCATCCCAGCGTTCCTCACCGGTATCAGCAAGTTCCCCATCGTTGGGCAACGCCAGCGCCCAGAGCGGATCATGGATGTCGTTAAGCAGAATTTTTTCGGCATAAAACCGGGGCAGACGAAAAGCATAGCGCTAAGCAATGGCCGCCATACGAACCGCCATATCATCCGTAATGGCCAGCAGCACCAACCTTAGCTGGTCAATGGAAGTAATAAGATCGGCAGCGTTTGTATGCACAAGGGTTTGCAATTCCGACATGTCACACCCGCCGCCGGCGCTGCAAAACCCAATAAGGCCAAGACCGGCAACGCCAGAAGAGCCGGTGCGGCAGTGCCCACGCCACATACTATTCCAGAAAAGTTCACAGCTTTCATGATAAATACACACCAAAAAAACAAACGTCTATGGAGCTAAACTTCAGTGTATCGTTTTCTATCATGAATTTCAAGTTTTTTTATCCCAACATATTTTATCCCAACACTTGCCGCAGCGCTGCCGCTTTGGCCAGTATTTCGGCATATTCCGCATCCGGATCACTGTCCGCGGTAATCCCCGCGCCGGAACGGAAACGCGCCATGCCACCGGTAAGATGAATCGTGCGGATGGCGATGTTCAGCGTGCCATCACCCCCCGGATTGATCCACCCGATGTTGCCACAATATATCCCACGTCTCTGCGTTTCCAATTCCTCAATAATCTCCATCGCCCGTATCTTCGGCACACCGGTAATGGACCCACCGGGGCACATCGCCTCAACAATGTTACCCCAAAAAAAGCCCGCACTGTCAGCCAAATTCCCCATAACCATGCCATGCGTATGCCATAGGGCAGGCAGACATTCGATGACACGCGCTTCACTTACTTGCACCGCCGTACACACCCGCCCAAGATCATTGCGCAGCAAATCGACGATCATCGCCAGTTCCGCACGATCCTTGGGACTCTCCAGCAATTCCTTGCGGAGTTGTTCATCCGCCAATGGATCATCCAGCCGCCGCGGACGTGTCCCTTTAATAGGCCGGGTTTCTAATATTCCACCCTGGCGCTGGATAAATAATTCCGGTGACACGGAAATAATCTCATGCTCGCCGTAACGCATGAATGCGGCATATTTTGCGGGATTGCCCTGCAACAGGCGGCCAAATATCTCATACCCAGGTTCCGCCGTCCGGCAATGCCAGCATGACGATATATTTGCCTGATAAATATCCCCATCGGCGATGTATTGTTGGCAATGCCGCACCGCCGCCTTGAATTGCCGTTCATCCCCCTCCGCCAGCCATTGCCCGCCGGATGCTCGCCTTACAACCGGCCGCGCACCGGCGGAAGCTGCGGCCATGGCATTTTCCATCTCTGCCGTGGCATCCGCAGCGGCGGCGGCATGAGATGCAAGAGCAACTAACCGCCAGTGTCCGCGTGCCGAATTGAACACAAAATAGCGCTCAAAGAGTTGCCAATGCACCAGCGGAATATCCGCGGTTTGCTGTTCATAAAGCCGTGGCAGCTCCGCCATAACACCCGCCTCATAACTGATCCATCCCAGCCAACCGGTAAGCTCCGGTATAGGCTGCGACAAGTTGACGCCGGAGAGAATTTCCTGCCACCGCCGCCAAACCGCATTCGATTTGATAATTTCACTGGCTTTGCCCTGCGTAACCGCGGCCATTCCGGTGCAGCGGCACACCACCGCATCATCCGCCGCGTCCATCCTCACGCCCGCCACCGGACGTGCCGCCAGCACCGCATTTCCATCATCGCCGCCATGCAGCATAGCCAGATCACCGCCTTGTGCCGCGATCCATTCCAGCAGTTGCATTGGATCAACGGCGCATCGGATTTCGCGCATATACATATATAATGAATTCACCGGCAGCAAGTTTCTTCCCGCACATCAATGGTAAAAAAATATCAGCCACACCACCAGCAACACCGGCATCAGAAACGGCAGTGCATAGCGGAACAGGTACGCCATAAATCCCGGACACACCACCCCCTCCTGCTGTGCAATGGCACGGATTATCAGGTTCGGCCCATTGCCAATCCAGGTAAGCCCGCCAAAAAATACCGCCCCCAGCGATATTGCCAACACATCCGCGGCGACCTTGGGATCGGCCAGTTTTTTCCTGATCGTCATGCGTTTCGCGATTGCCCCCGTCACCATTTTTTTGCTCTCACCGGTCCGGGTGGCAATATGCGAATTTTCTTTTTCCCCGGCGGCCGGCCTCGGATGCGCCGCCAGACGGGCCTGCAAGATCGCCATATATGTTGGCGCGTTATCCAATACGGACGACAGGCCGCCCGCAGCAAAAAAGCATTTTCCAGGGCTGTTAAGCCAATATCTCAAATTGCCCGCCCTACCCTGATTGGAAAGCAGATTTAATACGGGAACCATGGTTAAAAATATCCCGCAAAACAATATCGCAATTTCACGGATAGGTTTGAAGCTAAAGCGATTTTCCTTGCGTAAATTATTGGGGCAGATAAGCAGTGAAACCGCCGCCGCCAGAATCAGCACCATATCCCGCCAGGGTGATGGAAGAAATACCGCCGCCAGTGCCGCCAGTAAAAGCAGGATTTGCTCGCCGCCATGGATGGTGATTTCCGCAACAGCGCTGGTTCCGCCTGTTGCAGTCCCGCGTGCCCCCGCAGCTGGAGCACACCGCCGATCCAGTATGTAAAACATTACCAGCAGCAATCCCACCGCCAGGAGCCATGCCGGCCATGCGTGAATCGTAATAAACCAGAACGGTACACCGGACAGAAACCCCAACAACAGCGGCGGATCTCCCAGTGAAGTCAGGGCCGCCCCCACATTGGCTGCAATAAACACATAAAATACTACATGAAAAGCCTTCATACGCCCGCGATTGATCCGGAAAAATGGCCGCGCCAAGAGCACCGAAGCCCCCATGCTGCCCAACACATTGGCCAACAGTGCCGCCAGCAGCAGCACCATGACATTCAACACCGGCGATGCCGGCCTGTCCACCTGCACCACAATGCCCGATGCGATCACAAATAATGCCCCCAGCAACACAATAAAATCAATATAAAGCGACATGCTTTCAGAAAGTTGCGCCATCGCCGCCCCGCCATAGCGCTGCACATAAACCGCCGCCGCCACTACGCCCAGTCCCAGACAAAACCAGCCGTAATAATGTTCCCACCAACGCGGAAATATGCCGGGAATCAAGGCAATTCCCAACAGCAGCAGCACAAACGGCGCCGTCCACACAATACCTGCCGCCGGAGATGGCTCCGGGTGTGGTACGTGCGTTAATAAACGCACGATCAGAAACAGTCCCGTCAGCACAAGCGCCAATACGCCGATCATAAGCCGCGGCGCAATCAAGCGGCTTTCCGAATTTCCTCCGGCGGCCGGCATCCGCGGATAGGCCATACGAATCCGCAAAAATGGACGTTCATTTTTCATCCACCCCATCATGCCGGAAACAAGACACGTTGGAAAGTCGTTAGTGCCCTGCCCCCTGTATTACAATCCACACCTGCAGGCTTGACTGGCGGATAGGACGGTATACTATCCCCTTTTGATTCGTGGCGTTAACACCGAGTATTGGCGGTTACACTCCGCCGATAGCGGGGGAAGTAGATAGGCCGGAGTATAATGGATCATTCCGTTCGACATAATGAACGCCCACGGGAACTGAAATGGTATCATGCCTCAGCGATTCTATATGGCGACTGGGGCACGAGCCGATTTTATGTTCTGGGTCTGGCGTTTTTCTATTCGCTTTATCAGAGCTTTTGGTATGTGCTGGCGGTGGGCGTATTGGTGGCGCTGGTGGGCTGGGCATACACCATTATCTGCCGCTGCTTTCCCGATGGCGGCGGAGTCTATTCCTCCGCCAAACACTTAAGTCGGCAACTGGCGGTCATCGGCGCTCTGCTACTTTGCGCGGATTATATCGTCACCGCGGCCATGTCCGCTTTTGACGGGATGCAATACATCGGCGTGCCCAATGACGGGCCACTGGTGCCGATTTGTGCCATAGGGGCCATTATTCTCATTGGCCTTCTCAATTATTTTGGCTTGCGCAAAGTGAGTGTGCTGGCCTTAATTGTTGCCATGGCCACATTTTTTCTCACGCTGGTAATTACCGCTTTCAGCGTACCGCATCTGGCCATAGGCTGGCATCGCATTATGACCCATGGACAGATCACCGGCCATTTTACGGATAAATGGTTTGCATTTGTTAATGTGGTTCTGGCCCTATCCGGCGTGGAAGCGGTGGCCAATATGACCGGCGTGATGGTGCGCCCCGTCAAGCAAACATCCCGCAAAACTATTCTGCCGGTGCTGGTGGAAGTGGTGGTGCTCAATCTGGTCCTGGCGGTGGGGATGTGCGCATTAAGTCCTAATCCCGGCAAACCCAATGAGAAATTCACCACCCCCGCCATTGTTCTGCATCATCAAGTCCATGACTTCAAGGATCATCACCCGGATTGGCGGAGCCACCCGCAAATGGTCGGACACGTCAAGCAAATGGATACCAATTTTGAACGGGAAAATGAAATTCAGAATGAGGTGTTGCGCGTCATGGCCAGCGACTTTGTGGGCCGCCCATTTGGATGGATATGCGGCATAGTCTTTGGGCTGCTGCTGATCTCCGCAGTCAATACGGCCATTGGGGCCATGATGAGCATCCAGTACACCATGTCACGCGATAATGAACTGCCACGGTTTTTAAGCCGGCTCAATATGTTCGGTGTACCCTGGTTTGCCCTGATACCGGCGGTGATTGTGCCGGTGTTGGTTCTCAGCATCTTTCATGATTTAAGCACCCTGGGAGATTTATATGCTATTGGTGTGGTCGGCGCCATTACTATTAACCTTTCCAGCGCGGCAATTAACCGCGAATTGAAGCTGCGGCACTGGGAACGGATTTTTCTCGCCGCGGTTGGCATCATCATGGCCGCCATTGAACTTACACTGGCACTGCAAAAACATGAGGCTCTGGTCTTTGCGCTTAGCGTTCTGGCCAGTGGTTTGTTGGCCCGCTTCTACACCAAGCAATATCCGTTGCTTAGCTTACCCACCCGATCCCGCGTATTGGCCGGCAGTTGCGCCGCCGGTATCGCCATGGCTTTGGCCATGCTGAAACTTGGATTTATCTTTGTGCATCATCACCCGGTATATGGCGGCTGGTTGTTCGCGGGGGCCGCCATTTTTCTGGCGCTGGCCGTGGTGGCCGGCTACAACATGCGCCTGCTGATGCTGCAACTCCGGGCCGCCCCGGCAGCCGTTCAACAGGAACAGGAATCCGTTGAACAACTGGCTTTCGGCACACCCGCCAGGGAACTGGAATTGTCCATGCCCAAGGTGCTTGTGGCCACCCGCGGCTCACCACGATTGCTGGATTTCGCGGCACAATATGCCAGGCAAACCGGGGCCATTCTGTTTGTTATTTTTGTCCGCCAGTTGAATCTGGCATTCGCCGCCGACAGCGAAGGGCCAACACTGGAAGAAGATTCTGAAGCGATTGCCACATTCCACAAGGCCCATGATGTATGCACCCAAGCCGGGGTTCCGTTGGTGCCTATTTATGCCGTCTCACCTGATGTGGCGTACACCATCCTGGATTTTGCCGCCACATATTCGGTTAATGCTCTGCTGATGGGCGTTTCCCGGCGCGGCAGCATGTTGCGGGCGTTGCACGGCGATACGCTTACCGCTGTGGCGGATCAGTTGCCGCAGGATATTCCACTGTTGATTCACGCATAGAATATTACCTGTTAAGCGGCCTCCGGCGGTTAATACCTCTGGCCGCTGCGGATATTTTTGATTTGTTTAAGGTATTTATCGCATGACACTCCAAACCACACCGAACTGGCAAACCCATGCTCTTGCACCACTGCCGGAAAATATCCGCGGGCTAATTTTTGATTGTGACGGCACACTGGTTGACACCATGCCCATGCACTATCACGCCTGGCAGGTTGCATTGGGAGAGGCTGGTATTCCGCTGTCGGAAGATGAGTTTTACCGCTTGGCCGGAATGCCAACCTTGAAAATCGCCCAGGCCCTGTCACATAACCATCAATCAAAAGTCACCGGCGAACAGATCACCCATCGCAAGGAACAAGCCTATATCCAGAGTATTCCAGACATCCAGTTGATCCACAATGTCGTGGCCATCGCCCGGCGCGAGCAGGGGCGCCGAAAATTATCCGTTGCCAGCGGAGGCATTCACAGCATTGTGGACCAGCAACTGGCGGCGGCGGGTCTGACGGAATTATTCCCCATTGTGATTTGTGCTGATGATGTAGTGCATGGCAAACCCGCGCCGGATTCATTTCTTGCCGCCGCCCAGCGCATGGGTGTGGAACCCGGTCAGTGCGTGGTATATGAGGATGGCGAATTGGGCTTCCAGGCCGCGGCGGCGGCAGGGATGATCTGCATTGATGTCCGCCCCTGGTATAGCGCCGGCAGGTAAGAGCACTAATGAGCCGCCGCGGATTTTGTGCGATGTCTGGGAATCTTGAGAAAGAAAACGAAGGGAATGCAGCATAAAACCAACACCGTCAGTAGGCGAAAATCGAACACATACGCCATCACACCGGCCTGCTGGCCAAGGGTCTGATAAATCCACCCCAGCGCCTGCTTATGCGCTATGACCGCTGGGGCATGTTGCGCGAACATTCCCTGCATTTTGTCCATTTGTACATTAAACGCCGGACTTAGCCGAGTGATGTGGGATACCAGCATATCCTGATTGCGCTGACTTTCCCGGCTTAGCAAAGCCGTGGTGATGGAAATTCCAAAAGCGCCACCGATATTTCGCATTAGGTTATAAATGCTTGCGCCATTACCCATTTGATCATTACGCAATGTGCCCACCGCGCTGGCGGTTAACGGAATAAAAAACATGCTGGTGGCAAAACCGTTGACAATAATAGGCCAGGTTACGCTGAACATCCCGATCTCTGTATCCACATGCCCCAGCAGAAAGCTTGAATAGGCCAGCGCTATTAGTGCCAAGATCATTAAAAATCGGTTATCAATCACGTTGGCAAGACGTCCGATTATCAAAATGCCCACGACGGACCCGATTCCACGCGGACTTACCGCCAAACCACTTTGCAAGGCCGGATAGCCCAATATCGTTTGTAGAAAAAGTGGAAGCAGAGCAGTTGTTGCGTAGAGCACAACCCCCATAATGGATATCAGTATCGTACCGATAAGCAAATTACGATTCTTCAATACCCGCAAATCAACCAGCGGAGCGTCGCTGGTTAACTCCCATGCGATAAAGGCCAGAAATCCCAGCACCGCAATGGCCGCAAACCACCGCACCCATACGGCACCAAACCAATCCGCATCCTGGCCTTTATCCAGCATGATCTGTAACGCGGCGATCCAGACCAATAGCAGTCCAAACCCAACAGTATCTAATTTGGTTTTTATTGCATGACGGATATAATGCGGATCCTCGACATACGCGTCAACCATCAGAAACGCCACTATTGCCACAGGAATATTGATGTAAAACACCCAGCGCCATGAAAATGAATCCGTAATCCAACCGCCCAATGTCGGACCGATTACCGGCGCACAAATCACGCCAAAAGTATAAAATGCCATGGCTTGTCCATGCTTTTCCCGCGGGAAGCTTTCCAGCAAAATGGCCTGGGCGCTTGGCTGCAGCGCTCCGCCTCCCGCTCCCTGAATCACCAATGCAAAAATTAGAAATGGAAAATTAGGCGCCGCACCCGCCATAATGGACGCTATCGCAAAAATCGATATGCACGTCAATAAAAACCGCTTGCGCCCAAATGTGCGGCTAAGCCAACCCGCGGCCGTTAGAATAACTGCATTGGAAATCAGATAACTCGTCAGCACCCACGTTGCATCATCCGGCGTAATGGACATGCTGCCGGCAATATGCGGCAACGCCACATTGGCAATCGATGTGTCCAGCACCTCCATAAACGTGCCAAGCGTGACCGCAATAGCAATCATCCATGGATTGGCATTCGGTTTCCACATAGCGTGCTCTTGCGATAATGCCGCGCTCACTGCCGCCCTCCCGCAACCGTGAACCGGTCCATCTTGCCAAGCCCTTTATTCAGCTTTCCAGTCTCCCTCCCATGCCGCCATATCTCTGAGGTTTCCATCATCGCCCGCAGGGTCTGATGCTTTGGCAGGTTCTTGAGATATACAATCTGCGGACACATCGCCGACATTGTAAACCCCCGAACAATATTTTCCAGGTGAAGCGCGCGAGAAGTTGGTTGAGAGCACCGGATGCAATCCGGTGGCAGATTGACTGATATGAACCGGCCACAGCCTGATCGTGCGGTGCTCTTTGGATATCAATGAGCCACGAGCACCGGATGTAATCCGGTGGTTGGTTGAGAAGTATAAATCCAGCACCGCATTATCATGCGGTGCTGCATTGGCAACTCCGGATTGCCGAGATGGCGGCGGCCTTTTTATTTAGCATTCATCTCGGGATGCCGAAAACCGGGCTAATCCGTTTCGCTGTGAATTGGTTTGGATTATTCTACGCCCGCCAGCGGGATCAGCATTTTGATCAGATCATTCATAGTGTATTGGCGGTCCAGCACCAGAGGCAGCAAAACGCCATGGTTGTGGGAAGAATCCAAAATCAGCATATTTTTGCCAAGCACACCATAGCCGATCTCCTGCATCTGATGCCCGCAGATAAACACATCCGCCCACCAGAGTTTACTCAATTGCACCAATGTCTGTTCACTCTGTGATCTTCCCCAGACCATCTTGTATACCGAACCATTGCGCTGATAATCAGAATCAGTAAGCGTTCGCCGCACAATTCCAGCGTCAAAAGAGGCTAGATCAACATCCCCCGGCAACGAATGGCTTATGAATATTCCACTAATCGTAATTCCCGCCAGGGGCATACTATGCACAAATTCACGGAAAGCCGCTGATACCTCGGCTGCGCGGCTTCCGTAAAACACGGTAAATCCGCGGTTAAATCGCTCCGTGAGATCGTAGCCATCCTTCATGATCGGAATGGCTTGAATCTGCGCCAGATCATGATTGGCCAGAAGAAAATGCACCCGCCCCGGAAATTGAAAGGCCCAGTCAATGGCGTCCAGCAGCATCTGAATGCTGTTGTCCTCGCCATCAGGCCCCAAGGCGCCTCCATGGATGATTTCCTGGAGAATCACATGCCGTTCAGGAAAACGGTCCAGCGCCGCAAAGGTTTTGATTTTTTCATAGTTTCGCCAGTGATTATGCAGGTCGCCGGCCAACACGACTTCACCGGAAGCGGGAAAATGCAGCATGTGACCGCTCCGCAAAGAATCTTCCCGATTCAGTGCCGCACACTGGCGGAGGTAATCAATAGTTTGACGCGCGGACATAGGTTCCTTAGTTCATATAAATGATTCACGTTACTGTATCAGCATCGGCTGCGGTACCTGAGTTGCCCGGGTTGGTATCGCCAGGATCGGGAGTCTGACCATCGCGGGCCGCATTAGCCCGCTGGAGATATACCGTCGAACTTACACTTAACACCAGTTGCAGCCGGGCGTGAACTTCTTCCATGCTAGGCGGACGATCCGAAGGGCGGTTTTCCACACATTCCAGAATCAGGCGCGACAACTGCGCTGGAATCCGCGGATTTATTTCATGCGGTGGAATCAACGTGCGGGAATCCACGCCGCTGGCTCCGGTTTTCTTTTTGGGGATAACTGTGGGCACATGCCGATCCGTTACGCACCAGTATAAACTGGCCCCAAAATTAAATATATCAGTTGCCGGCGTAAGCGGCCCCAGAGCCACTTGCTCGGGGGCAATGTAATCCGGGGTTCCCTGAATCCGGTTTTTGACTGTGCCGATGGCGCAGCTCTGGCCAAAATCAATAATTTTACAATCATTACTCTGGTTAATCATAATGTTGTTGGGTTTGATATCCGCGTGAACATAACCCATTTTGTGCATGGCGGAAAGCCCCTCGGCTACCCGGCAGGAAATTTCCAGCAAGGATTTTAGATTCGCCGGGCGTTCTGTATCCAGTGATACTCCATCAAAAAGATCCATTAACAGATGCAATTCTGTGGTGGAGAGAAATTTTCTTCGCCGAATAAGACGATGGCTTTTTCGCAAAACGGGATGAGTAAAATGACTGCTGATGGCATATTCCTGCTCAGCCTGCTCAAGGAACCGATCATCCTCCGGACTACGGCGCAAAACCCGTTTCAGCGCGTAAACCTGCCGCGTGCGGATTTCACAAACCGCATAAATGGTACTTCTGGCCCCATATCCGAGGCAGGACAGCACCTCAAAATCAGCAATTTCGGGTAAGACTTCCATCACCCAAATCAAGCCCTGTTACAGAGTTCCTGTTTTCCGGCTGGTTTAACCAATCCACCCTGCTGTTTGTGCGGTTCAAACGGTACTAAAAAATAGTTTATCGCATTTAATGGTATGTTCCAGCCCCAAGGATGGTTGGAAGATCAGCAGGTAAGATTAGCGCCGTAAAAGGTGATGAAATTCATGGTCAAAGGCCCGCTCACGAGCGGTGGCCTGTCCACGGATTTCCCACTGCAACTTGACACAGGAGTTGGGAATATTCAAACGCCGTTCCAGCGTGCGGATTAACGAAACCGTGGAACGAATCTGATTCGACGAATACGCGGATCGATTGATATCCCCGACAATACATACACCCACAGCGTTGGCATAAGCGGAATAATGATGGGAGTTTAAATAAGGCCATGAAAAATACGGTGCAGTGGATAATTGTTCCCGCCATGCCTTCCCTTGTTGTATGTAACCGTCAGGATTACCAATTCCGTTCCGGGCGTTATCCACCACAAAATGGAAATAGGCTCCCTGCGTCATGTTCCCCGCGTTAAGGGGCCTGATTAATCCTCCAACATGCCGGCCTTCCGAGAGTTCAGCAGCATTGCCGGACAGACCCCCGGATTGATAGACGATAATATAGTTCCAACGGCCTTTCCGCAATGTCACAGAGGGACGGATCAAAGATTTTAAATTTTGAGCCGTATTGGAGAGATTCATCATGTAGGGACCAGCGCTGGTCACAGGCTGCCCTTCCAACAGAAGCAAAAGGCCCGCTGTTGTGGCCAAGGTTGCAACCAAGGATGCCAGAACGGTAAAAACACGGCGATGGTTAACCGCCGTATGGGCTTTTCGAAGTGAAGTTTTTGAGTTTGAACTCATAATACGCAAAACCCGTTCTACTTAGATGTCTATCGGCCCATAATCTATAAAAACTTGAGAAATCTTAAAAATTACTCAATTCTTATAAGATTACAGTTTTTTGGCGAAAACGCAATTAAACGCCGATATAAAACGCGGTGAGATGCCGTCACCGTCGCAAGCGCGGCGGATGATGGATCTGGAATATGACCACACGGGATGTTTTTGTGGCTATAATGACATGTTGACGGTGATTTTCGCCGACGATAAACTTGCAAGTGTGCTTAGCTGAGGGTAATAGGCGTTCATGCCTGCGTTTACCCCAAACGACCCTGCGGCTGATCCGCGAAGACATACTTGCGTGTCACTATCGCATAGGTTTTAGGAGATCGAACATAATGAATATGGAACATTTAGCCAAACGATCTCGATGGATGATAGTCGTTGTCGCCCTTATCGGTGTTGCCTCTATCGTGGTGGGTGTGGTTATATTGGCGGCCGCCACTAACGGTATTAAAGGCGCTGCCAATACTCCGCAGGCCATGGCGGCCATGATGCCGGGTATTGCCCTTCTGACGGCTGGCGCAGCCATATTATGTCTGGCCGGACTGGTTTACAACATGGTAAACCTGCGCCTTGCGGCAATGGGCGATGATCACTGGCAATATGAACAACTCCGCGGCGCTCTGGAAACACACCGGCAACTCCTGGAAGGCATCCGCGATAGCGCTGCGCTTTCCGATTCCGCCAAACAAATAGCCTATCGCCACAAAGACCGTGACGCACTGCGCCATGCCATCCGTGAAGATATTGATAAAAATGATTATGACGGGGCCTATTGGCTGGCCGCGGAAATGGAACGGCGCTTCGGCAATCGGCAGGAAGCGGCGCAGTTCCGTGAAATGGTGGAAACCGCCCGCAAAGGATTTATTGCACGCGAAGTTCATGAAGCGCTGGAACACTTTGACCAGTTGCTCAAAAAGTTTGACTGGCTCGCCGCCGTGCAGGAAATGGAACAGCTTACGCGAACATTTACCAGTCATCCGGACGTGCAGCGTCTTCCTGATCGTGTTCAGGCCGCCAAGGAAACACACAAACGCACACTGTTGAAAGAATGGAAAGACGCGGTATCCAAAGATGATGTGGACCGCAGTGTGGAGCTTCTTAAACAGCTTGATCAGTACCTTACACCCGGTGAAGCCGAGGGCTTCAAGGAAATTGCCCGCGATGTATTCAAGAAGCAACTGCAGCAGTTGGGCGTGCAGTTTGCGCTGCAATGCAATGATAAAAACTGGGGCGAGGCAATTCGCATCGGGCAGCAGATCACCGATCAGTTCCCCAATACCAGAATCGCCGCGGAAGTGCGTGAAGTATTGCCGTCACTGAAGGAAAAATCCAACCAGCCGGTGGGCGCAATTTGATGGACGGATGATGTTGATCCCATGAAAATAATTTTCCTTGGTTCGGGCGCTTTCGGACTGCCCACGCTGAAATTGCTCATTCAGAGCGGCCACGATGTGGCCATGGCGGTCACACAGCCGGATAAACCCGCCGGGCGCGGCCGCCACAGCACGCCCACACCCATTGCGGGCTTTGCCGCGGAAACCGGCCTGCCGGTCTTAAAAGCTGCCAATATCAACCAGCCGGAAGTGATTGCCGGCATGAAGGCTCTGGGACCGGAAATTCTGGTGGTGATCGCATTTGGCCAGAAAATTTCCGATGAGGTATTGCGTATTGCCCCGCATGGTGGAATCAATCTGCACGCGTCGATTCTGCCGGCGTTTCGCGGAGCCGCCCCGATCCAGCGTGCGATTCTTTCCGGCGATCATACATCGGGCGTATCGATTATCCGCGTTACCAAAGTGATGGATGGCGGAGAAATTCTTGCGCAGACCCCCACGCCAATTGGTGAATCCGAAACCGCCGGGGAATTGCATGACCGTCTTGCGGAACTCGGAGCGCCGCTGATGCCGCAGGTCATAGAGGCATTAGCCAGCGGCCATGTTCGCGCCGCCATTCAGGATCCATCTCGCATTTCCCAGGCTCCAAAATTATCCAAAGAAATGGCTTATGTTGATTTTGCACTTCCCGCCCGGCAGGTCTCCTGCCGTATTCGCGGCTTATGCCCCTGGCCGGGCTGTCAGGCCGATCTGCTGACACCTCAGGGCGTGCTGCGTACGCGGCTTTCACTGTTAAAGTGCCGGGAAAATCCGTCCACGCAGCAATCCGGTAAGCCCGGCGATGTGCTTCCGGAATTGCACATTGCCTGCGGAAGTGGAAGTATCGAACTTTTGACTGTACAGCCCGCGGGAAAGCGTATAATGGACATGCGATCACTTGCCAATGGCTATGGCATTAAGCCGGGTTGGTCTCTGCAAAGCCACCCGCCGATTCCGGAAGGGCTATGAAGATGGATAAAAATAAGAAAAAATCTCCGGTGCGACCAGATACCCTTGCCGCATTGCAAAAATTGGAACGTCATGAAACTCTGCCGCCACTGGCGGAAGATCCGCGCAGCGCCACCGGTTTTGCCGCGATACTCGCGCGGGGCAATAATCCCCCCGATGTATTTTCTCCTCTTGGTTCCGTGCTGGAAGCGGATATGAAGGCGTCACGCGGTAATGTTCCGCCACCGCGGCCAATGCCACGCAATGATACGCCCCCCGAAATTCCAGAAGCCAAAATGCTGGAAGACCGGCGTGATAATCCATCTGTTGCGGCAACCTCCGGTTTCGCGTCAAAGAACAAAGCATTATTGACGGCATCATCGTCCAAGCCACATGACTGGTATCGCTTGGCGGTTCCACTGATGCTGGTGACCGGCAGCCTGCTGATGCTCATTGGACTTTGGGCCATCGCGTCGCTGGCGGGTTTGCCCAACGTTTTGGTTCCCCATAACCATGACAGCAGCCGCTATCACACGATTATTTCTCTAGCTTGGAAGAGTCTTGTGGCATTGCCGATCGGTTTGATGTTGGATGCCATGGCTGTCTTTATGCTGTATCGTCTGCACGGTAAAAAATAAGCCCGTCGCCCGCGCGTTGCAGAAAACTGAAAAACTTTTGCCTTCTGTGGGACCGTGAAACAATAACTTCGCACTTTCTTACCTGGTTCTTTTGACCGCCGACTTCGTTGCTCGCTCCTTACAGACGCCTCTGGCGTGGTATGCTCGTCGCTCTCGCCTCACCAGCGGCCAAAACTCCTGCGCCATAAAATGTGAATTTATTCTTTCACGATCCCGTATCCCAACTTTTCGCCTTCCCGCCGGCAAAAACAGCCACCGCTGGGGCCAACAGCCATCACCGGGCAATCGCTTTCCCGCACCACGGTTTCCACGGTGGAACCAAGGAAAAATTTGCCGGCTGTGGTTCGGCCATGACTGCCAATAACAATTAAATCCGCATGCCATAAACGGGCGACGGCAAGAATTTCTCCCGCCGGATTGCCGCAGCGTACAAAGTGCTCAACTTGCTCAAGCCGGGTTTTGTCCACTACGGAACGGCACAGCGATTCACCCTCTCGTTTCAATTTTTCCAAGGTGGCCGGGGTAAGGTGTTCAGTTCCGGAGATAGACACCGGAGAAACATCCACCACATGCACAACCGCCACTTCGGCGCAGAGGTCTTCCGCCAGACTCAGAGCGGTTTCCACAGCACGGGCCGCAGAGGGGCTGAAATCAACCGCCACGAGAATTCGCCTGGCCCGGCGCTGAGCACAGGGGAATTTCTTTTTCTCCATCTGCTGCGCAAAAGAGGATACCAACGCGTCCGCCCGTTCCGGAGACACTCCGGCCTGCGCCAAGAGCTTTTGCGTTTCGGAAAGAAACGCCTTCAGATCCAATGCCGGGGCACTTCCGGACATTACAATATCTCCTATGAGCCAGCATTACAGCCTCTCAACCCATGATGGAGTGTCGCCTAAATGCCGTCCGGAAACAATCGGAGAATGCGGGGGTTACACCATCAGAATTAATCGCATTTCATTGTAGGTATTTCACCTACGCCCGGCTGGCGGGCATGGGGTAATTACCGGCGGCAACTTTTGCGGAGCGATAATCCGCACGACTTTCCGAGTGGTAAACGCCCCTTGCATCAGGCTGACCGCGCCCGGCCTGACCCCCAGCGCATCAGCCAGTCCAGCCAACAATTCTTCGGTGGCCCTGCCCTTCTCAGGCGGAGCGGCAACCTTGACTTGCAGGTGAGTTCCGGTCACCTTGCCGATCTGAAATTTTCCACTGCGTGGATGCACCTTGACTGAAAGGATTAAATCGCCCGCCTCCCAGCGGTAACAGGCCGTCGGCGGAAGATGCGGTACAGGTCCTGTTCCGCCGGCCTTATGAGACGGTGTAACGGAAGTGGGAACGGAAGTGGGAATTGCCGCTCGATTAACTTTCATCTATACTTCTCCGTGTTATTGGTTGGATGTCTCATAAGAAAAGGTGTAACCATGTCCAGTAAAAAAAGCAATGCGGTGATCGGGCAGTCCGGCGGACCCACCGCGGTAATTAACCAGTCTCTGGTTGGCGTGATTGAAGAATTGCATCAACATGCTGCAATCGACCGTATCCTGGGTGCCAAGCACGGTGTGCGCGGCATTATCAATGATGATTTCATCTCCCTGAATGGTGTGACGGCGGATTTACTGGAACGCGTGGCGCAAACCCCTTCCAGTGCGCTGGGATCCACGCGGGATAAACCCGATGAGGCATATTGCATAAAACTTCTGAAATCCTTGAAGAAAAATAATGTTGGCTATTTTTTTTATATCGGCGGGAATGATTCCGCTGACACCGCCCGCATTGTCAGCGAAATGGCGATAAAAGAGGGGTATCCTCTGCACGTTTACCATGTGCCTAAAACCATCGACAACGATTTACGCACCACAGATCACTGTCCCGGTTTTGGCTCCGCCGCACGATTTGTGACTTTGGCCGTGATGGGTGATGATCTGGATAATCGGTCTATCAAAGGTGTCAAAATTGATATCATCATGGGCCGCGATGCCGGCTGGCTTACGGCCTCTTCCGTCCTGGCCCGGCAGGGGGATGACGATGGCCCGCACCTTATTTATGTTCCGGAAGTCAATTTTTCCGATGAGCAATTCCTTGCGGATATTGATCGCGTTTACACCCGCCTGGGCCGATGCGTTATCGCCGCCAGTGAAGGCATCCGTTATAAAGTTGGCGATAAAAACAGCCTGGTAACCGAAAAGGCGTTGCAGGGCGGCGAAGTGGACGCGCACGGCAATAAACAGCTTTCCGGCACCGGCGCGCTGGGTGATTATCTTTCGGAAATGGTCAAATCGAAATTGGGCGTGCCGCTGCAACAGAAGACCGGCGGTAAATTGCGGGTGCGGGCGGATACATTCGGGTATCTGCAGCGCAGTTTTCCCAGTATTGTCAGCCCCAGCGATGCCCATGAGGCTCGTATATGCGGCCGCATGGCGGTGCAATACGCGATGAAGTCGCCCGATGTACTGGCCAGCGGTTCCGTCGCCATTCGGCGGATCAGCGAGGAACCTTATAAGGCGGACTATTTCCCGACGGCTCTTAGCAATGTGGCGCGGCTTACCAAACCGCTGGATACCAGCTTTGTGATCAACGGTTGCAATATCAACAACGCGTTTATTCGCTATGCCAAGCCGCTGGTAGGCCCGCTGCCCATACCCGGCCGGCTGTTTTAATCCTACATGCTATCTGACCGGTCCATCGCGGGGGCAGCCAGATAGCGTTGCAGGATTAATTCATGGATGGATCGGAAGGGATGATGCTAGGCTTGATGAGTTGCGTGGATGCGTGCAGCGATATGGAGCGTGACAGATTCAACCATTGATCTCCATGGGCATGAAATACTTCTTGCGGTGACGCGGAGGCCACCAGCCAAGAGGCCTCGCGTATTTCATTTTCAAGCTGCCCCGCCGCCCATCCGGCGTTGCCCACAAGATATTTGACGGCATTCATCTTCCGGCTCACCAGGTTCTGAATGGTTTCGCCGTTAATGGTCAGGTATATGCCGGGGCTTACCTGTGCATCGGCCTGATTAGGCAGTGTATGCAGTACCATCACCGGGCCGGGGCATGGCCCCCCCTGATATAACGGATCTACGCATTGACATTGATCTTTGCCAATTTGCTTCCACGCCTCACGCACGGTGGTGCGCAAAGGCCGATTCACCACCACGCCCATGGCTCCTTCCTCATCATGGCGGCATAGCAGAACCACTGAACGGAAAAAATTGGGATCATGCAGCGACGGCATGGCAATGAGAAGGTAGCCTTGCAGTGATGTGTTCATCTGTTCACACTTAGGGACGGTGAAACAATAACTTCACGATCCCTCAATCGCCGCAGCCATTACGCCGGAAATTATCGCGTCCCGTATCGCACCAAACGAGCCGGTCAGCGCATGACCCATTTCTTGCCGCGGAATTGCGGATTGGGGACAATCCGTACAGACTGCCCGGGAATCCAGAAATTGAGCATCAGTGTTTTATGCAGCACCACATCCTGATGGGTCAAAGGATTTTTTTGCACCGCGGTATCTCCCGAAAGGCCGGAAACAAAAATCTTGAATTGCCGCGCCTTGAAGGGCACATTGGTAAATACCGCCACGCTATCTTTGGCGTTATCATCACCTTGGAGCAATTTGCCGGCGATCAGGCCGGGGCTGATGATAAATTGATCTCCCGTAACGGTGCGGATTTTGGTCAGCACCCGCGGCGAAAGGCCGGTTACAGGGCGCAGCACGTTGCCGGTATCTGTGACCAGCACAAAAGATGGAATAAAGAATATATCCTGATGTGTGTTGTTGGTAACCGTATAGCGCATAAACCAGTATTCCCGCAGATTGCGGTGAATGCCGTGCCCTGCCGCCACATAAATGCGATGTGGCTTATGCCATACAAAGTTCAACTGCCATCCATGGTGCAGCATATTAACTGTGGGATACGGTTTTTTTGCAGCCGCTTTTACCGTGATACCAGCCGCCAAAATAACGCCGGCTACGGCCAGAGCCAGAGCCAAGCCCCAACGCACAAAACGCATTGTCTGTTTTTCCGCCATAAGCGCGTGCCTCCTGATGAAGTTTCCCGACCTGCGGATTACAGCCGCGGGCCAATGCACCGATTCCGGCGCGACATACGCCAGCAATAGGTTAATCTGATCGCGTCAATACAGCAAGGACACCAAGGGCAGGTGTCAAACCATGCTTGCAATCAAGGCCGGTTTGCGTATACTTAATGACTTGCGAAATTCGCAGGCGAAGCTGGTTCGCCGTTAGTAATGCTGGAGATGTGTCATGGCGCATAAAAAAGGTCAGGGTTCCACCCAGAACGGGCGGGACAGCAATCCGAAGTATCTGGGCGTGAAAGCATACGCCGGTGAAGTTGTCACCACAGGGTCCATTATCATCCGTCAGCGCGGTACGCGGTATCGCGCGGGCAAAAATGTCGGCTTGGCGCGGGATGACAGTTTATTTGCCCTGGCATCGGGCCGGGTTCATTTTGCACCGAATCTGAAGGTTTCCGTTGAACCGATTGCAAATGCCGTTGCCACCGCAGGCTGACGCGATAACTGTGATCGTACCTTAATAAAGTCAAAACGCAATATTATCAGGCGTGATGCGCAGGCATCACGCCTGTTTTTGGTGTTTTGATCTGCTTCCGAAAATGCCGCGGGACCATTGAAGATTTGCACTTTGACATTGGCGATTTGAGAATTCAAATCACAACATCAGAAATCATCAATTATAAATCCGCGGCGCCCTTTTATTCATCGGCACCGTTGTTGGCGGTGTAATAATTCGGGCTTTCGCGTGTAATGGTAATATCATGGGGATGGCTTTCCACCATGCTGGCATGGGTTACACGCACAAAACGGGCTTTCTTTTGCAGTTCATCAATGGTTTTGGCCCCGCAGTAACCCATACCCGCGCGCAGGCCACCGACCATCTGATACACAAAATCCCCCAGCGGTCCGCGGTAATGCACCAGGCCTTCCACGCCTTCGGGCACCAGTTTGCTCGATTGCCGCACCCCCGCCTGACCATACCGATCAGCGGAACCCTGCACCATAGCTCCCATAGAACCCATACCCCGATAACTCTTGAACCGCCGCCCGCGATGGATTACCAGTTCGCCGGGACTTTCATCCAGACCGGCAAACAGTGATCCCATCATCACCGCATTGGCCCCGGTGGCCAGGGCCTTGGTGATATCACCGCTGTGGCGTATGCCGCCGTCGGCAATGACTGGAACGCCCAGCGGCGCCGCCACCGCCATCACGTTCATTATGGCGGTAATCTGCGGCACCCCCACGCCGCTGACAATGCGCGTGGTGCATATACTGCCCGGGCCGATGCCCACCTTTACCGCATCAGCACCGGCTTCAATAAGATCCCTGGCCGCCTCTCCGGTGGCGATATTTCCGGCAATCACGTCAATGTCAAATTTGCGTTTAATCTCGCGCACCGTATCGATGACATTGGCCGAATGGCCATGTGCCGTATCCACCACCAGCACATCCACGCCCGATGCGATCAAGGCCGTTACGCGGTCATATTGCTTGACACCCACAGCCGCGCCCACGCGCAGCCGGCCCCGGCCATCTTTGCAGGCCCTGGGGAATTGATGGGTTTTATCGATGTCCCGCATGGTAATCATGCCGCAGAGCCGGCGGCGTTGATCCACCAGCAGCAGCTTTTCCACGCGGGCGTTATTCAGCAGTATTTCCGCTTTTTCCAGGGAAGTATCGGGTGGGGCCGTAATCAGATTGGTTCGCGTCATGAGTTCACGCACGGGATGATTGTCATCACCATCAATGAACTTCAGATCACGGCGTGTCAGAATTCCCACCAGCACGCCATCGGTGGAATCCACAATCGGAATGCCGCTGATGTTCTGTTCCTTCATGATCTGTCTGGCCCGGCCAACTGTGGCATCCGGCGGCAGGGTCACCGGGTCGGTGATGATGCCGTTGGCGGAACGTTTCACTTTTTCCACCTCGCGGCACTGATGTTCAATGGACATGTTTTTATGAATACACCCCAAGCCGCCTTCCTGGGCCAGCGCAATGGCCAGCGCCGCTTCGGTAACGGTATCCATAGGCGCGGAAATAAGCGGTAAGTTCAACTCAATGCGGCGCGTGAGGCGTGTGTGCGTGTCCGCCTCAGAGGGCACAAAATCACTGCGCCCAGGTACCATGAGAACATCGTCAAAAGTGAAGCCTTCACCGATAATTTTATTCAGGTTTTCCATATAGCAATGATGCCCGCCCGCGGCGCCAATGTCAACAGCACGCCGGATTTGAATAATTTCTCATGCTCCGGCGGGCGTTTCCAAGCTTTCCACCGCATGGGCAAATAAATCGGTTCGCACACAGCGCGCGGCGATGGCGGGGACATCGGCATCGGACCCCAGATGCCCCCAGCGGATCATCTGATCAAGGAACCAGATCACATGATCCACGGACGGTATGCAGTGTTCCATACGCCAACTGCGGAAATGCCAATCCATCCGCCGCTGGCGTTGCACATGCTGCAATCCAAGGCCATCCGCCTCCAGGCTGTGCAGGATCAAATCCAGGCTTTCATCAACGTATTCCGGATGGGAAAGCAGTTGCGCCAGTTCCCGCCGATTTTCCGGAGCCTGGCAATACGCACATGCCCGAATCACCGCGCGGATAATCCGCGTAAGCTGCTCCGGCTTTTGCCGCGCACAAAATTCAGTGGTCAGCAACACTTTTTCGGGGTGATCCGGATAAATGTCGGCAGTGGTCAGTGCGATGCGTCCCCAGCCCCGGCTCTCCGCCAGCGATCCCCACGGCTCTCCCACACAAAATAGATCCACATAATGTTTAGATAAATGATCCGCCAGCAATATCGGCTTGAGTTGCACAAGTTGCACATCCTGATCCGGATTAATGCCCCCCTTGGCCAGCCAGTCACGCAGCAGATAATGGTGCATGGAAAAAGTTGATACGTGCGCGCAGACCAGTTTGCGGCCCAACCGCCCCGCTTCAATGACCGCCTGGAGGCTCTGCGGTGAATCAACCCCAAGTTCCGCCAGTTCGGTGGACACCACCACCGTGCAGCCGCCGGCACCAAGATTCATCACCGCCACCATAGGTTCAATAAAATCACCGCGGCCAAGCTGGCTCATAATGGACATGCCCAGAAG
>JABEBX010016259.1_pt1 | contig 36822 bp, 37 predicted proteins | sample 7245971 | NCBI WGS metagenome assembly JABEBX01 (sample SAMN14506365, study PRJNA622280) | hot springs metagenome | biome: hot spring [ENVO:00000051]|acidic hot spring [ENVO:00002120]; feature: spring [ENVO:00000027]|sediment [ENVO:00002007]; material: sediment environment [ENVO:01001048]... | reverse complement strand
CGTTGCTGCTCGGGTGTGCTATTTTCTCCTGCATCTCATCTCTCCCGGAGCGTCGCGAAAAGCGCGAAGGCCGCGCAAACCCATAAAAGCATCCTTCCCTTAGGTACGCTTTGACGGCCGGCGGCGCAACCTTTCTCTCGATGACACGTCATAATTTTCTCATGAAGAGCCAAAAGGGAGAAGACCACGGTAAATTTGTTCTCATCCGCCAGCCCGCATTATGGGTGCTGAGTTTTTCGTCATACGCAGATAATCGAAGACGAGACGAGTACGGAAGCAGAGGGTGCGCATCATTTCCGCGATGGACTGCGTGGGTTTTTGGAAGGATTTGAGGATGCCGATGGCGAAGCGGCGCAGGCGGGTGAGGTTTTCCGGGCCGAAACCGGTGCGGACGCGACTGAACCGCCCAGGGTCATAATCTCTTTCATGGGGTGAACCTCCTGTTGTTCGCTTAGTTGATCCCCCATCGTGGCATCGGACCACGCCTGGGGGAAGGAGACGTTCATCACATTAAGCCTGGAGAGTATCGACCGCTATCCTCGCAATCCACGGCCCAAGGCCCAGGCAACGGAGGGGACCACTCCGCCCCCGGCGGTCGCCTGGGTTGTGGGCGGAAAGCCGGAACGCGTACCGGCTGGTCCGGCCATGCCGGAGCTGTCCACAAGGCGGTGGAGCTGCTGCGAGGGTGAACGGCGCGGCGTCTACTTGGTAAAGTCCGCACAGCATCTCTACACCGCCAGTGCGCAGGACAAACTTCGCAATATTCGAAAAGATTCGAATCCCCAGGAAGCCTGTAGCTGCTGAATGTTCGCAACTTTCGCATTCTTCGCAGGGTGCAATTGAGTTGGTGGGTTGTGAGGGGATCGAACCCACGACCCGCTGATTAAGAGTCAGCTGCTCTACCAACTGAGCTAACAACCCGACAAAGAGATGTTATACCTACAGAATCTAACAGCGCAAGCCTGGCCCACACATCAAGTTCCGCCTTGAAAAGGCGGGCACAGTCCCCAGCACAGCCTGACGACGCGAGACGCTGCCAGCCGTTCCCATAAAAGCGGAGTGCTGGCAAAGATCGAAGGAATTGTGAGCGATGTCGCCAATCAGGTAACATATTGAGAAAAAATGGTAATGGATTCTTCCGATACCCTAAACGGGAAAAGAGGCACGCTTAGCACCATTTTTTATTGGGCACCCATCTGTCAAACTCCCGGTAAGCGGCTCTTTTCGGCGAGAATAATACCGGAACCCCAAACAGAATAGGCCAATGCATCTTTCTTGCCTTACTCCCTCGCGAGAATTGACTAAATGCAGGCTTGCTGAGGCATGCCTGGCCGTTTGCGAACCCGAAGTACGACATCAATGCTTTCCAGCTCCGTACCACTTGGCAACTGCGGTAACTGGGCAAGCTGCAGCTCGGTTTCCGGTATATCAACCAGCTCACCCGAATCGATATAATAAAAATGATGGTGTCTGGAGGTATTGGAATCATAGAACACCTTGCCAGGCTCTACGATGACCTCGCGGATCAGGCCATGGGCAACAAATAGTCCCAAGGTATTGTAAACAGTAGCTTTGGAGACGACGGCGTACTCTGCATTGACCTGCTGCATGATTTCTTCTGCGGAGAGGTGAGCATGGCTGGAAAAGAGAATATATCCTATTTCCACACGCTGGCTCGTTGGATTGACTCCAGCTGCCCGAAGTATCTCCAGAATTTCCTGCTTGCTTGGTCGGGTGTCGTGCATGAGTTAGCCCCACTTCAAAACTGTACTTTGTTTAATATATTCTTTCTTCCCCTACTTGGGAAGGGAATAAGGAGAAATATCCATCTTTGCTTGCCGTCCTAGCACCAGGTCCGTGATGATTTCGGCCGTGATGGGCGCAGTGGTAAGTCCGTAGCGGAAGTGGCCAGCAGCCACCAGGATATTCTCCATACCCGGAAGGTAACCGATCATGGGAATATTCTCCGGACTGCCAGGCCGCAATCCGGACCACTGTCGAAGGATTGGGTAAGAGCGCGATGGAGGAAAAACCCGATGGCTGAACGACAGCAACTCCTCCCGCGCCTCTGTGGTAGTCCCCTTGTCGAAAGCCACCAGCTCCGTGGTGCTACCGACCAGAACCTGCCCATCCCGTCGTTGCACCAGATAATGATTTCCTTGGAGAACCGGAGCTGGCAACGTCCCTGGCACGCCTGCCAAAAGGATAATCTGGCCACGAACAGGGGCAATGGGTAGCTTTCTGCCTAGCGAGGCCAAAAGATCCGCTGTCCAGGCACCGGCACTGACCACCACCTTTTGGGCCTCCCAAACATGATTACCCACCTGAAGTACCACATTACCCGCGCGGGGAATGATGGTATCAATCCTCACCTCTTCCTGAATGGCCACCCCCAATGCTTGTAGATAAGCGCGCAATCCTGCCAACAGGCGGGGATTTCGAACCTGTGCCACCTCGGGACAGTAAATGGCCCGTTCCGCCTGCAGCTGCGGTGCGATCTCGGCGAGCTCTGCAGCGGTAACGTTGCGCCAGTTCCACCCCCAGGACCGTCCCCAGGAGACGGAATCTTCGGGAATCGGGCTGGTAGGACTGTCCAGAACCCACAGGCCGCTAGCTAGATATTCAGGATCGATGGTCGATGCCTGAAAAATTTCTTGACTGAAGGCGGCATAGCGCAGCATTCCTTCGCGGGCAAGGGCAAGAAGGGCTGGCTGATACCGCCAGGGATGCAAAGGGCTCAAAATTCCGCCCCCGGCCCAGGAGGCCTCTTTTCCTACCACTCCTTGCTCGAGAACCGTAACCTCCAGGCCAGCCTGACGAATACGCAAAGCACAACTCAGGCCAATAATACCGGCACCGATCACGATCACTGTAGATCTATTCATGAGCTTTCAAAAATCAATCCGGTAGAAAATGTTCGCTCCATCCTGGGTGCCACTTTCGGTCTGAAGCTCAATATGTCTGGAGACACGATAGCGCAAGCGCGCAATGGTTCCCTGACCAAAGATCGACTGGCCCACACTGAAATAGAGATTGGGAGTGATGTAATGGCCTAAGGTGACCATATCACCAGCTAGGGTACCATTACCATTTCCGCTCGAACTCACTCCCAAATCAAAGCCGCTTTGCAGGCCATTACCAAAGACCGCCGCACGGCCAGCAGAAAAGAGTTCTCCTGCTGCAGCGGAGAGCACCGCATCCTGGCTCTGCAGCCCGGAACTGGGTGTACCCAGAACCAGGTAAGAGAGAATATCGTTTTGCGCCATACTGGGCTGGGAATATAAAGAAACAACTGGATGGACCAGTGTACCTGTTACCCGCACGCCGGCCTGCACTGGCTCGTTATCCACGGCAAAACTATTACTGACCTTGATGGTACGAACGGCCAGAACATCCAGACTCGCCCCTTGTGGGTTCCCATGAAACAGGATGGCCCCTTTTTTGAACGTCAGGGAATTCCCGTAGATTTGATAGGAACCGTGGACCATGTGCAGGTTTCCCTCCAGATCCGGTGTGGTACTGGGCGGGGTGACCCGGAGTTGCAACGTTCCTTCCAGGCCGGCTTCCAAACCACCAATGAGGACTTTGGCATCCTTGCCCAAATCGATTTTGACATTGGCCTCCAGATGGGAAGGAGTGGTTTTTTGCACCTTCTGGCGGACGAAAACTACGTCGCTGGAAGGTTTGGGACCACCAAAGTCGGTCCCCAGGATTTGCAGACTGGTTGTATGGAGGTCCCCATCCACATGCACGATTCCATCGCGATGATTGATCTCCAGGTGCGGATCGACGCTGGCTTTGACTTGGGGCAAATTCAAGGCAAGAAAATTTTTCCCACCCACCTGCATTTGGTACGGCATCCCCTTGGCCCAGGAGAATTGGCCATGGGCTTGCAATACCCCCGAACCCGAATGAATCTGTGCTTGCTGCAAAAGTAATTTATCGCCACTGCCCTGCACCGTTGCAGAGATATCCTGCAGGTGCAAGCCCGCTTGCGGGATATAGCAGCCAAGCCCCGATGCCTGGGCTTGTCCCTGCCATTGGGGTTTGCCAACTGTACCTGCGACCTGTAGCCCAAGCTGGATCTGGCCGGCAGACTCGATCTGGATATTCCCCGTTGGTAATTTGGCAAGCAGAAGCCCAGGAATCACTCCCTGGAGCTTGGCATCCAGGGGGGCGTTATCGATCCCTTTCCAGGGCAAACGGAATACGGCTGGACTGTGGGCTGTTAGAGCGAGATGGCCCAGATTTTCTCCCAAGGCCAACTCCGCTTGCGCTTGCAAACCCTGATTACCCCAACGCAGCTGACCGCCGAAGCGACGCAGTGCCACCACTTGTTGCTGCTCGCCCTGCTGCCAATGGAGTTGGGTATGAACCACATCCCAATCTCCCTGCACTTGGCACACACCCGCACAATGGGCCTGCAGCGCTGCATTCCAGCGCCCCCGAACTCCCGCATCCATGGCAACATTCCAGAAGTCGAGGGGTAATTCGTGGGCCTTGGCTTGTACTTGGCCTTGTTGGCGTTGAATGTTCCAACTCCCAGCAAGAGCAAGACTCGCCCCCTGCTCTCCATCCACCTGGAATGAACGCACCACAATGGTGGAGCCTTGCCAGGACCACTGGCTAGGGCCCTGGAGCCGCCAGAGACCCAATTTCGGATCTTGGAAGCGCAAGCGGTGCAGGAACAATTTCCAGCTGGACCCTTGATGACGTACATCACCGCCGACTTGAAGCTGGCGATCCTTTTCCTGAGCCTGCAGCTCCACCCTGGCCTGCTGGAGGGTTCCCTGGAGATTGCCTTGCAGTGATAGCTTTTGTCCCTGGATCCTCAGTTCGTGGGCGTTGAGATGTACCCGCAAACCCTGACCATTTTGTAAAGCCCCCTGGATTCCCAAGCTGGCAATGGCAATTTTCCCATAGGAGAGACCAGTTCCCGTCAGTTGCAGAGCACCACTCCAATTCTTCCCTCTTTGCGATACCCAGCCCTGGAGCGTGCTGCTACCGCTGACGCCGGGGGCAATCCCAGCCCAAGCATGGACCGCGGCTTGGATCTGTAATTTTTTTTGCAAGGAACCGTCGGCACTGACTTGAAGCCCGGGGCCAACGAGCAGCGCCTTTTCCAGCGTCCATTGCGAACCGGCAAATTGGAGCGCGCCACTCCCCTGGAAAGACTGTTGCTCCATCCGACTGGGGAGAATCTGCCATTGGACTTTTCCTAGCCAATGCCCCTGCAGGGACTGTGCCTGGATCTGGAGATCTGTCGATAATTGTCCGGTCAGCTTTGGCGCCAGCAAAGACCAGGGGAGCTCCCGAAACTGCAGTGTACCCTCGATCGGATGCTTTGGCCCCAGGCCAATGGCAACGGCTGAGGGCAGAATCCGCCCCCGGCCGAGGGTTCCTTGCAAACGCAACTGGAGTTTTTGGGCAGCGCTGTGGAATTGTACGTGCAATTGATTCTGTTGGGCGAGCAAGGCAAGCTTGCCATGAAAGGACTGATCTTGACCCTGGGCCTGCCATTGGACTACAGGGTTGAAAGCCTGTAAGGACTTTGGCGCCTCCCGCCAAACAATGGGACCCAGCCGACCTTGGGTCTGATATTCCCCGTGCAGTTTCCGGGGGAGTTCCAGTGCAAGGAAGCCCTGCACAGGACGAGCCAAGGCAGGATTGGTCAGCTGCACTTTTGCCAAGTGCAGGGAATGGGGGGCCAGCCGGGCAATGGCCTCCAACCGGCTACGCTCCCTGCCTTCCCGATAGTTTACTAAGATGGGTCCCCCATAGTGGTTCTTACCCAGGGATTGCCAATCCACCTGGACGTCTACTTGCTGCTGGTCTTGCGTCCATCTCCCATGGGCATGCACGATGGATCTTCCCGGCCAGAGGGTGGCGTCCAGGTGAATCAACCCCAGGTTACTTTGCGCGTGGAGTTCCCGAGCGCGCAATTGACCATGAAACCAGGCAAGATCACGCCACCCACCCTGGCGGATGGCAAGGAGCTCCTTGCCTCCCTGGCGAAGCGCAACGTCCCGTATGGAAACATCATGCAAGCGCAGAGCCAATCCATAGCTCCAGGTTGGCACTTGGGGCATGGACAAGGACAAGGGCTGGGTGGCTGGCTTAGCCGGTGGCAACCAAAGTACCGCATGTTGAAGAACGATATGGGACAGATCCAGCTCCCCCCAAAGCACGGCATGGGCCTCTAGTTGCCAGGCCAAGCGCTCCGCATGAAAATGCAATGATCCTTGCTGAAAGTCCACGGCAGTCAGTTGCAGGCCCTGGAGCAGATTCCCCTGGACTTTTTGGACGCGCAAATGGGGAATTTGCTCCAAAATCCATTGGGCCCCAGACTGGGTCATTAGCAGCCAGGTTCCCAATACAAAAAAAGTCACAATGGGCAGCAAGATACCGGAAAGGAGTAAACGCGGCAGGGAGACTGGCAATCGCATCAGAGGGTAAACCCGACCGACAATACCACGCGGATAGCTGGGGCCCGAGGCGCGATCAAGGGATGGGCCAGATCCAGGACGATGGGACCTACCGGTGAATACCAACGCGCCCCAATCCCCACATCCTGCAGAGCATGAAAATGGGCAAAATTGTCGAAGGCATTACCCACGTCATAAAACGCTCCCACGGCCCAATCCTTGCTCAGGAAGCGATCCAGATGAATCCCGCCAACTGCCAACATTCGTCCACCCACTACGGCACCTGCAGCATCTGTGGGCCCCTGGGATTGAAAGGCGTAGCCTGGCAAACTGTTTTGCCCCCCCGCAAAAAACCGGAGATCCGGTGGCAAGGCAGCAATGGGACCATGTAACCATAGGGCGCCCAGAGTAGCGCGGGCACCAACTCCCCAATGGGACCCCAACATGGTATCCCAGTTACCACGGACCCGCAGGCGCGCAAAATTGCTGGTACTACCCCAGACCTTACTGGCACCTTCGACGCTCGCATGCACGGCAAAACCCGATACGGGCCGCAAAATATTGCGATAATTCTGGATGCTATAGGACAGGGAGGGAAAGATATAAAAAGAAGAGTCGCTGATTCCGGAAACCGTGTAACTCGCCTGTTCGAGATTGATCATGGCGGCTAGGGTAGAATTCAAGTTTTTTTTGGCATTGTTCTCCAGCGCCCATTTCCTGCCAACGGCAGCCCGTAATTCATTGGCAGACCAAATCTGATAGCTTTGATTTTGGAAGGAAGCATTGGCAAGATATTCCGAGCCCAGCGCGGCACCCACTGGCCAAGTATATCCTGCACCAATATTACGAGTATTCTGTGCCACTTGGGCAGCAACATGCAGGTGCTGCGCACGTTGGAACATATTGTAATTGTCATAATTCAGAGTCCCATTTATTCCAATGTCCGTAGCATACCCTGCGCCGACTTTGAGATGCTGTTCTGGTAGACTTTTGAGCTGAACGGTTACCGGTACCTCGCCGTTGGCCGCATGCTCCGTATCGGCGCTGACCACAATATCCTCGAAGCGATTTGCATCGTGCAAATTACTTTGAGAAACCGACAAGGCGCGGGGATAGTACCAATCCCCGCTCTTGAATGTCAGGTACCGTTCAATAAACCAACGAGGATAGCGTTGGGCGCCAACGATTGCCACCTTGCCGATCCGAAAACGCTCCCCGCTATTGAGCCATAAATAAATTTCTGCCCAGTATTCTTGACGATCAATGAGAATCTCGTGGCGGTCATATTGGGCACGGATATAGCCAATGGATTGCAAAGAAGACAAAGCCTCTTCTTTCCAGGTCTCGTAGGCGACTTGATTCAGAACATTCTCTTTTTTCAGGGGAAAGGGGGGAATACGACGCAGTTGCTGGGGATAATCCTCTACTTTTCCCGTAATTTTGATATCCGTTTTACGTATTCGAATGGGTTTTCCCAAGTTTACGGCATAGATCACCAAAGCATCCCCATTCTTTCCCTGCCGACTCTGCGCATGGAAGGTCGCGTCATAATACCCATAGGCCTGCAAGGCATCCTGAAGGCGAAGATGGAAAGAAAGGATCAATTCTTGTAATCGGCTTTCTTTCCCGTCATAAGGAGTATTGGGTAGGGCTGCGAGCAATCGCTGCTGCAATGATGGGTCCACGCCATCGATCTGGAATCGGATGGTATCTTTTGCCGATGCCATAAGCGGCATGGCAGCAAGCAGCAGCAATCCGCCCAATAGCAACCGTCGGAAGCCTGCCACCTTTGCTCTGCTTGAAGAAACTGGGTGCATCGCTCTTACTTCCCTCACCCCCTTGTCTTGCCACTGTACCATAAAGGGCTCTCTCTAAAGAAAGGCAAGTCCCGCCAAAAGACCAGAGAAATTGTCCATAGGCCATAGAGGATCTGTAAAAGTCTCGGGCTTTCTCGTAGAATGCAAGGATGTCCGTCGTGCAGCCTGTCATTCATCTTCGTACTTACGTCTACATCGATTCCCTGCAACCGCAGTTGGCGGCCTATATGGCCTCCGTCTCCCAAGGCTTCTTGCCCGTTCCCGGAGATGCGGCCCTGTGGATCGAAGTATCGCCAAGCATGGCCGTTCATCGACTCACGGATATTGCGCTCAAGGCCACCCGAGTGCATTTATCACAGCAGGTCGTCGAACGGGAGTTTGGCAGCATGGTTGTCCACCATCGAGACCAAAGTGACGTGCGGGAGGCCGGCAGGGTTGTCCTGCAGCGCATGGGGGCCGATCAGAGCGATCGCAAGGCCTGCCGGATTACCTGGAACGAGATCATCCGCGGCATGATGCCCGACCATACGGTGCTCATCAATCGCCAGAATCGGCGCGGATCCATGATCCTCCCTGAGCAAAGCATGTTTATCCTGGAAACCGAACCTGCGGGCTATGTGATTTATGCCGCCAACCAGGCGGAAAAGGCTGCCAACATCACGCTCATTGATGTGCGTGCGGTGGGCGCCTTCGGGCGACTCACCATCGCCGGGAAAGAAGCCGATGTGGACGAGGCTGCCGCAGCTGCCATTCATGCGGTGCAGAATCCCTCCTGGACATAAGCCAATGGACCGCCTGGAATTACAACGAGTATTGTGCAATTACCACAGCCCATATCCGGAGGAGACTGCCTATGCACGTCGGGGCTGTACCCTCCTGCAGCAAGTTCCCGACTGTTTTTTGCGGACCAGCCCCGGACTGCATCTCACTGCCTCCACCTGGGTTCTCAATCCTGCCGGCGATCGAACCCTATTTCTACACCACCGGAAACTGGACCAGTGGTTCCAACCCGGCGGTCACTGCGATGGTGACGAGGATGTCCTTCGGGTAGCCCTACGGGAATGCAGCGAAGAAACCGGACTGCCCCAGTCGGCCATCCAGATCCTGTCCTCCCAGATTTTTGATATTGACATTCATCGAATCCCCGCCCGACGCCACGAAGACGAGCACCAACACCTCGACATCCGCTTTCTGGTAGGTATTGACGATCAGCTCCCTCTGGCAGGAAATACCGAATCCTATGAACTTCGCTGGATCCTGCTCAGCGAAGTGCACCGGTATAATCATGAGCTTTCGATCCATCGAATGCTGGTCAAGAGCCAGCTTTGGCTTCGGCAGCAGCAAAGGGCAAGGAATCCTTTCCAACCCTAGGCGATGAGACATCTGACCGGGTTACCCCGGCCTTTTTCAAAAGAAGGTACTCACCGCCGCATCCAAAGCATCGCGCATATCGGGATCATCGGTAATGGGCCGCACCAGCGCCACACTACAGGCTGCCAACGGTTCAATGCCCTTTTGCATCAGTGATCCGGCATAGATCAACATGCGCGTCGAAATCCCCTCGTCCAAACCGTGCCCCTTGAGATTGCGGGAACGTTCGGCAATAGATACCAACTTGCCTGCCAAATCGGTGGAAACTCCCGATTCATGAGCCACGATTTCGATTTCCAGATCGCGTTCGGGATAGCTAAAGTCCAATGCACCGAACCGTTGTTTGGTGGAGGGCTTGAGATCCTTCATGGAGGACTGGTACCCAGGGTTATAGGAAATCACCAACTGGAAGTCCGGATGGGCGCGAACCAGTTCTCCTTTCTTGTCCAAGGGTAAGGTACGCCGATGATCCGTGAGGGGATGGATGACTACGGTCGTATCTTGCCGGGCTTCCACCACTTCGTCGAGATAACAGATGGCCCCGATGCGTGCTGCTGTAGTCAGTGGTCCGTCTTGCCACTTGGTTCCATCCTTATCCAAGAGAAAACGACCGACCAGATCCGAAGCCGTCATGTCCTCATTGCAGGCAACGCTGATTAAGGGACGTTGCAGCCGCCATGCCATGTACTCGATGAAGCGAGACTTGCCACAACCCGTTGGCCCTTTGACCATCATCGGCAGGCGTGCAGCATAAGCCGCATCAAAGAGGGCGATTTCGCCGGCTACTTCCTTATAGTAGGGCTCTTCCGGGATGATATATTGCTCGCTGTCACTATGCACCACGATCCTCCTTAGCTTTTGAATTTGACCAGGCGACTAACCTGGATATCCGAAACAAAGACCACCCCCTGATGCTTTTCGAAGAAAGGGGTGAACCCTTCCAGAATCGGGGCCACCAGCTCTTCCGGCACGGCGACGATGATCATGATCAACACATCGTCCTCATTGAACATCAGGTGACTGCCATAGATCCCATGACTGCCTTTACCAGAAAGGTTTCCCACAATGGTGTAGCCCTTTACTCCGGCTCGATCTAAAAAATCAGTCGCAAATTCGCGATGTGCACCCTCCAGAATGATCTCGATCTTTTTCAACGGGTGCAAATTTAAGGTGTTCATAGACTGTTCTCCATAAGCATTGTTGCAAAGCAGCCAAAAAGGGTGTGCCGTATTGGTACCATGATCATGCCCGATGCCCATAGCGCCGAACCATATCGCATGATTCCCTGCCCACTCTCCTGCGCATTGCCATGGGAGTATCCGCCAAAATGTGCCACGATGCCCATGGGTGGCGCAAATTATACCAGCGAAAGTTACTAGTACCCGCACTTATCAACAAGGCGCGCCAGTCCTCGGTATGGGTACAAGGAACACAACAAGCATTGTACGCCAAGAAACGGAAGGGTGTTTGCCGATTCTCACCGGGGGAGCGAGTACCGCAGGATCGTACCCCGCGTGCCATCCGGGTGATTGTGGATCGGGGCCTTACGACGCGGAACAGACACCTTGATACCATCGGTTCTGATCAGGATGCCGCCGTGTAGGTGCTGGCGGTTTGTTCCAACGGGTGGGTAGCCTACAGCTGGGATTGATTGACCCGTTGCATCAATGCCTCTGCCGATTCTTTTCGTTCCGAATAACGATCCACCAAGTATTCCTGATGAGGACGAAGTAGGAGAGTAAATTTGACCAATTCTTCCATCACATCCACCACACGATCGTAAAATGGCGAGGGTTTCATCCGGCCTTCTTCCGTAAACTCCAGGAAGGCTTTTGGTACCGAAGATTGATTGGGGATAGTCACCATCCGCATCCAACGTCCCAGGATCCGCATTTGATTGACGGTGTTGAAGGACTGTGAACCACCACAGACCTGTAGCAAGGCCAGGGTCTTTCCTTGCGTTGGGCGGACCGCACCGGAATTCAGGGGAATCCAATCAATTTGTGATTTGAATACTCCGGTCATGGCTCCATGCCGCTCAGGAGAACACCAGACCTGACCTTCGGACCATTCGACGGCATTCCGCAGTTCCTGTACTTTGTGGTGCTCACTAGGGGCATCATCGGGCAACGGTAATCCGCTTGGGTGGAAGACTTTGGTCTCGGCACCGAAATATTGCAGTAAGCGTTCTGCTTCCAGGGTAAGAAGTCGACTAAAGGAACGTTCGCGGTTGGATCCGTAGAGCAGCAGAATGCGAGGCGGATGCGCAGGGGCTTGGGGTGGATTCCGTTCGGCTATGGGGAGGGAAAGTAAGGACTCCTCCAGATTGGGTAGATGGCTTGTCATTTCGTACGTTCCTTGCACCAGATCAAAACTGCAGGACGCCCACCAGGGCAAGGAGGGTAAGAATCAGCACGGGTGGGGTGAGTAGCAGACCGGTTTTCATATACCGCCCCCAGCCAATGTGCACCCCCTTGCGATCCAGCACATGCAGCCACAGCAGGGTTGCGAGGCTGCCGATGGGCGTAAACTTGGGTCCCAAGTCGCAGCCAATGACATTGGCATAGACCATGGCTTCGTGGATTTTCGGGGCGGTCTCGGCGACCGCGCTGTGGTGGATGCTCAAGACCCCGACCAATACCGCTGGCATATTATTCATGACAGAAGAGAGCAAGGCGGCCAGGAAACCGGTTCCCAGGGTGGCGAGGATCAAACCTTGTCCGGAAAGCCACTGCAAGGCCGTGGCAACGTAGTCGGTCAGCCCGGCATTGCGCAGACCATAGACCACGAGATACATGCCGAGCACAAAGACCACGATCTTCCAGGGCGCTTCCCAGAGGATTTTGCGCACCGGCAGGGTGGCACCCCGCCCCCCTTGCCACCACCTTCCCGCCACGGCCAACAGGATCAAGGCGCCGGCTCCAGTGACCACCGAGACGGGAACCTGCCAGCGCGCCGTAACCAAGTAGGCCACCAAGAGCAGCAACAACACCGGAAAACTGGCGCGAAATACCCAGGGGTCCCGGATTGCCGTGCTGGGCTTGGGGAGGTGCGCGGTGGCGTAATGGGAGGGAATTTGTGCTCGAAAGGCCAGTCGCAAGACCAGTAAGGTGGCTAGAAACGCAATGATATCAACGGGGATCATGACCACGGCATAGCGATCGAAGCTAATGCCAAAGTAATTGGCACTGACAATATTGACCAGATTGGAAATCATCAAGGGTAAACTGGTGGTATCGGCCACAAAACCGGTAGCAATGACAAAGGCATAGGTTGCTGCCGGGCTGAACTCCAATTGCAGGAGGATGGCCAGCACGATGGGAGTCAACAAGAGCGCGGCGCCATCGTTGGCGAAGATCGCGGCAATGAGGGCTCCCAGGAGAATAATGAGCGGAAAGAGCAGCTGACCCCGGCCTCCCCCCCAGCGCGCGACATGCAGCGCGGCCCATTGAAAAAAGCCGGCCTCGTCCAAGATCATGGAAATGATAATCAGGGCCACGAAAGTAAAGGTGGCATCCCAGGTAATTCCCCAGACAACGGGAATATCGTGCCAATGGATCACTCCCGTCGCCAAGGCCAGTGCCGCCCCCCCCGTCGCCGTCCAGCCAATGTTGAGACCGCGGGGTTGCCAGATGACCAGAATCAAGGTGAGCAGGAAGATGGCCAGGGCAAGCATGGGATTCCTTGGGTCATAATGGAAATTACGAATAGTCTTGACGATTCCCGAATATCTGTCAATACTACAAATGTTATTGAATTGATAAACAGGGTGCCCTATGGCTACCAGCGTTGATTTCTCCACCGATCTTCTGCACCGGGTCACGCAATTGGAGGCCTTGGCCTCGCCCCAACGCCTGGAGATCTTTCGCTTGCTGGTGGAGCACGAACCTGCAGGGCTGTTCTCGGGCGAGATTGCCGAGTGCCTTGGACAGGCCCCCAACGCCATCTCGTTTCACTTGAAAAGCCTCCAGCACGCGGGCCTCGTTTCGGTCCAGCGGGAAGGTCGCTTTCAGCGCTACCGGGCGCGCGTGTCCGAAGTACGCGAGCTCTTGCATTATCTGACGGAAAATTGCTGTCGCGGTACCCAAAACTGTATTGTCCCCTAATCCTGCGCAAGGAGCTCTTCATGTCCGTTCCTGAAATCCTCTTTCTCTGTACCGGCAATTCCTGTCGTTCCATTCTTGCCGAGGCCACTCTCAATGGCCTTGCCCAAGGCCGGCTCCATGCCATCAGTGCGGGCAGCCACCCTACGGGAACCGTGCACCCCCGTTCCCTGGCCCTCCTGGAGCGGGAGGGGTTTGCCACCCAAGGCTTGTCCAGCAAATCCTGGGATCATTTGGGCGTGACTCCCGACATTGTCATTACGGTCTGTGCAAGTGCTGCGGGGGAAACCTGCCCGGCCTATCTAGGGCCGGCGGTCCGTGCCCACTGGGGCGTGGAGGATCCCGCCAAGGCCACAGGTACCGATGCAGAGATCGAAAGGGCCTTCGCGCAGGCCTATGGGATACTGCGTCAGCGCATCGAAGCCCTATTGTCTTTGCCCGTGGCCGAGCTGCTCCGCGAAAATCCCAAACAACTCCAACAGGAACTGGATCGTATTGGCCAGCTCGGGGAGTAAATCATGGACCATCTTGCTGCGCTGGGGTATCCTTACCAGTACGGATACCCTCTCCAGCCCCAACCCCAACCAGGACCCCACCAACCCCAACCGCCATTGACGAAGACGGTGGTTTCGGCGGGCTGGGGTCTCGGAATGGGCCACAGATATACGGTGCTGGCTGCCAATACGGGATAGGGATATTCGTAAGTCCCTATTTTTTGTTTTTGGACGCCGGTGATGGTCCCAACAAAGGTCACCTCTCTGCCCGCCCCATACACCGTGGGATCATAGAACCCAGGAGCACAGGCCAGGAAGCGCCCCTGATCCATGGCCTGTTGGCGGAGCTTGGGACGGCCATCGGATTGCAGGGGGTAGCTCAATACCGTAAAGCAGGTTTGGGTTGTCTCCGGAAGCGTGTGGATGATCTCCCCACCCCAACGAACGAGCTTGCCGGTTTCGGTGCCAGCTTGGGCGTCATGGGGGGTTATGGGAGAAAAGTTGCCTGCCAGGGGGGAAGGCAGAGTAGCGCACGCCGAAAGCAGTGCAGGAAGAGCAAGTGATACAGTCAACCGCCACAATTTCATGGATTGTCCTCCACTGAAATGCACCATGAATTGCCCTTCTTCCAAAACCAACGCCTGATACCCTTGCTCCGGATCGAGCACAATGACCCGCAACCAGCCACCAAAAATCAAGGACTTGACTTTTGGCAGCCGCCCTACCACATCAAGCACGAAGGAGGCTGGGGCCTCCACCAGGGCGATCAAGCGCAGCGGTTCATGATAGGGCTTACCATCCTTATACATGGATTGAATGGGCAAGCCGGTGCGCAGGTCACTCTGATTGCCGGTCATCACGCCAAAACGGCCTGCCACGTTGTGATACACCTTACTACCGCTGCCAAAATGGTGCACATCCACAGTGGAGAAATAGTGTTCGAGGTTGATCCATTCCCCGACCACCACCGGGGCCGAAAGAATGTTTTCCAAAAAACGACCCTTGGGATCCAAGCGGTAATCATAGGAAAGCAAAAAGGAACGACCCTCCAGATCGACCCCTTCGGTGAGGTAGCGACCACCAATAATTCCATAGAGATTTCGGGAAAGACCCCATTCGGGCCGTACCTGCGACCAGTCGTGGGCCTGACGACGGGCCACCACCGCTGCGGTGTGCGGATCCTTGGCGAGCTTCTCCGATACGCCCAAGGTAGGCATCCGTTCGGCGGCATTGCGCCTGCTAGCCGCCTGCAGACCATTTTGCAAACGCTCCAGATAGAGCAAGTGACGAGTCGGCAAAAGATCCAAGTCCGCAAGATGGATTTCATCCGTGGTGGTATTGTGACTGGCAGGTACAAACCAGGTATCTTCAGGAATAACGATATCGCGATCCCGGAGTCGGCGGCGCACTTCGGGATTATTGGCCATGCTACAGATCACCCGAGCGTTGGGTAAGCCCCGACCACCCCCACAGGCGCCACAATCCAGGGCCGACTCATACGGATTGTTCTGGGTCTGGCTTTCGTGACCCACCATCAATACAAAACGCGAGAAATTTCGGTGCAAGCCACAAGAAAGCAAGGCCTTGGCCACATATTGCACCTGCTCTTCCAGACTAAAACCAAGGCGACCCAAGCGCTCCAACTGCAGGCTCGTTTCCTGACGATCCACTCGATAATCCGAACGCAACTTTTCGATAAAATCCCGCTCCTGTTCCGCCGTGAATCCCATCCGTCGGACCAGGGCGGAAGGGCCTGACGCATGGGCAAGGGCAATTTCCCGCAATTCGCGCACTTCGTCATCGGTCACCTGGTGCCTACCCAGGTGCAGCTCTTTTTGCAAGGCCCTGACAATCATCGCCCGCTGTACGGCGCGCAGGATGGAATCGGCCTGCTCCGCGGTGAGCTTGTCGACCAGAAGTCGAGTCAACGGCTTTTGGGCGTGGAGACGACCATGCAGTTCATGATACAGCACCGGCGATACCGTCTTGCCAATGAGTCCCAGACTAAAAATCAAGCCAACGGCTTCCACCGCCACGAAGGGGGAAAGAACCGAAGATTTAAGATCATGAAGGACATGCTCCAAGGCCCCATACAGTGGCTCTTCTTCCAGTTCCAACTCCGCGGGAATTTCAACGATCAGATTTTTGGGTGTTTGGATGGCAGGGCAGAGATGCTGTTCACTGCCATTACCATACTCCAGATACCCAATGGGAACCCCAAAGAATCCCGCGATGCCAAAAGTTTGATAGTCTCCCAAGGCTTCCAGATGGCGACGAATGGGCTCAGAACGCACATCAATACAGAAAAATGCCTGGGCAAAGGGGCGTTTATCCTCCTTTTGCCCCGCGGGCAAACGAACTTTTCGCACCAATTGCGTGATGTAGTGAGACTCCATGGCGCGAAGCCAGGTGTATCCCTCTTGTTTTTCCCAGGCACCCAAAAGCTCTACCAACTGGCGCAGGGATTCAGGCTCCAAGGCCAACAGTGCGGCCTCGGCACCCCTACCCACTTGCTTGGCCAGGGCTCGCAAAGCCAACGCCTGCTTGCTAGCCTCCTGTTGCGCCTTGGCACGGATATAGGCAAGGGCCAGCTCCCGGTAGCCCTGCCGCAGCGGCCGCGCAATGGCATCGTCCACCCTTTGTGCCCACCCCGGCAGAATACTGCCGCCATAAAGCTCCAGGCGAAGGTAGGCGGCAAAGGGATCTTTATGGACAAATTCCTGGATCGCTTCGGCATCCCCAGGACAGCCCTGCTGTCGCATGGCCTCCTGCAGAAGGGTCAGTCCCGTCACCATCCGCACCGCCAGGAAATCCGTAAGATCTGCAGGATATTTCTGCGCCCAGTAGTAATGCTTGGCCTGACTGCGAAAGCGGATAAAGCCGGCCCACCCATGGAGATGGGTAAGCTGCTGGAGGATGTATTTCTGCCAGGAATCCTCGGGAATTTTGAGTTCCATCAGGATTTGGGCAATCACCCCTTCGGGTCCCTCATCGGACGACAGCAGGGCAGGCAGGTGCAAGCCATGGAGCAGCAAGCGGACATTCCGCCGTGCCACCTCTTTCCAGGCGCGATAGAAACCCTTTTCCCGACCCGGCAACTGCCACGCCGACTGCCCCTCGTCGAAAAAGTCCAGGCAGCTCTTGACCAGTAATTCGTCCACGGTTTCTGCAATGCGAGTACCAAAGAGGAGATCCACATTGCTGTAGACGGGGCCATCCAGGTGAATTTTGCGGGACAAATTATCATCCAGGCGGCGGACCAGTTCCTGCTCCTCCAACGCAGTCGAGCGTCCATGGAGCACTGCTGCCAGGACCGAACCATCCACCCAATCACCGGCAACCATCACCTGTGGTTTTCCATATTCCACCAGCAGTGTCCAAAGCCACTGTTCCAGCTCTATGCCTGGCAGATCCAGGGAGTGCTTGCTCAGGAAATCCTGCAGATATCGATGCAATGCCCCATCGTCGACCTTACCTTCCTTGCGGTACTCCTGATATTGCTGTCGAGTCAGATACCCTTGGCCATGGAACAGGCGGCTCCCCTCCTCTACTGCGTCGGGAAAGGGCAAGTGCTCCAAGCCAAAGAGTGGATTGTGATGGATAAAGGTCCGCATGGGCCAAAAGCGCGGAATGGGCTCGCCAGCCACATAGATCATCGAACGGACCTTGAGACGATCTCCCAACGTCAAATTCCTGTCCATATGCCACTCCAGATCAATGTCGACAAGGCAAACAGAAAAAGGACAGCAAAACCACCGGCCGCCAATCCATAAGAAACGTCCTCCATGGACTCCCCTCGGTAGCTACCAAAGAGCAGATCCTGCAGAAAACGACCGACACTCCAACCCCAAAGCAGGAGGAGGATCAGCAAGGGCCAAAGCCAGGATACGGCCAACAAATGGAACACCTGCAGCAGTGCAAAAAATCCCGGAAAGATCGGCGTTGCCACCAGGGCCAGAGCCGTCAGGGTCATAAGGCTACTCAAGCGGGGAAGGACCGTGGCCAGACCACCTTGCAAACCCAAATAGGCACCCCCCATCCGCTGACGCAACAGGCCCGCCCAGACCAGGAGGAGGGCCGCCGGCAGGGACCATGCCAAGGCAAAGATCTGCACCCCATGAACGTTCGTCCCTGCCGCCACCAAGATCCAATCGAGGGTGAGTCCAGAGCTTGCCATCAATCGCGTCCAGATGGTTACCTCGCGCACACTGACCGCACGAAAGGCATAAAACAAAGCGGTAAAGAGCACCAGGAGCAGGATCATCTGCTCCAGGCTCGTGGGCAAAGGCACCGTTGGCACGGTATAGATCAGCAATATGCCCAATTGGGGCAACACCAGGATCGCCAAGGCCCGCCCCCAACAGCCCGGGGCCGTCTCTACTAGGCGATTGAAGAGCCAACTCAAGGGAAAGACAGGAAGCAAAATGGCGGAAAGAATCAGCAGAATCCATTCCATGGCATTAGCTCCACCGGAACCAAACATTGAGTCGTCTCGACCAGGACAGCAGTACCTGGCTCAAGCGGACATAGAAATCATTGAGATAGAGTTCCCGGGAAAGAAATGCATACATAGCCAAATACATTCCCTGCCAGCGCTGACTCAGATTTCTTCCCCAGTCCTTGGCATCAGCAAAGAAGGTCAGTGCCCAGCCACCCACAAAGAGCAGGGTTAAAATAATGACCAGGACATCGTAGGAAAGAACACCAATGCTGGCTGATTGAAATAAGCGTGCACTTGCTTCATGGGAATACAGAAAACTGCCAAAATAATGGCTGATTAATGTGTAACCAACCACAACAAGCACGAAAGAACCGAGAATCCCACCCATCAGCTGCCAGGGATTGGTATGGGTCATCTTATGGGCTGCAAAAACCGCTTGTGCACCCGTTACCCAGGCAAAAAAGAGCAATATGACCACCCCTTGCTCAAAGAAAAGCTTTGTGGAAACCGCAAAATGGGAAAGACTCAGAACGATCACTGGTACCAGGATGGTGAGGGCCACCGCTGTCCACCACGGGAGCCGGGAGGGCTTGGCCGGGCGCCGCTCCACTACCGAAATATACACGGGATCCGGAGGCACTCCATCATCCCTTCGTGCATCGCCGATGGCGTTTCCCGCGCCCAGGAATAAGGACGCCTTGAAAAAGCCATGGGCAATCAAGTGGAACACCGCCAATGGCATAGCCCCCAGACCACACTCCATGACCATGAAGCCCATTTGCCCCATGGTGGAATAGCCCAGGGAGCGCTTCACGTCATTTTGAATGAGCATCAAGGCGGAACCAACCACCGCGGTGATCAAGCCCACCACAAAAGCAATATGCAAGGCGAGACCCGTATACTCAAACATGGGCGCAAAGCGGTTAAACAAAAATCCACCCGCATTGACGATACCGGCATGCATCAAGGCGGAAACCGGTGTCGGTCCATCCATGGTGTAGGGCAACCAACCATGCAAGAGAATCTGCGCCGAACGGGCAAAGGCAGCAATGGCCACCAGGATTCCCACCCACGCCGGCACCGACATCCCCCACAACTGCATAGCCGTTGGTGCCGCCGCAATGCGCTCGAAAATCACGGGTAAGGAAAGACTTCCATAGTACTTGAACAGCAAAAAAGCAGCCAACCAGAGGGGCAGGTCACCCACCCGATAGGTGATTTGGGTCCAAAACGCATAGCGACCCGCTGCTGGTCTATCGGTATCGTGACCCAAGAGAAAATATAGAAATACGCCAACCAAAAACCAGGCAATGAGCAGAGTTATCAAGTCTCCGGCCGAAACCATGAATAAAATGGTGGCAGTCATGCCATCGAGGTAGGCAAAAAATCGGGAGTAATTAGGCTCTTCGATCATATACCGTACGGAATACATATGTACCAGCAGGCTGATTCCCGAGACAAAAGTCCACATGATCAGGCTCAAGGGATCAAGCCAAATACTCCCCCATAGGGAACCCAAATGTTCCACTCTAGGAACTTGGTTGCCAATATACAACCCAAGAAGGATCAAAGAGAAAACAAAGGTCAGCAAGGTCGCTAACACGCTGATGTTGGATGCTATTGCTTTCTGCTGGCGAAAGAAAAGCAAAAGCAGTACTGCTGACAGAATGGGCACAAAAGGAATGATGATCGCTAACGTGTCCATGTACCTATTCCTCCATCATGCATTCCAAAACGTGCTCCTGCAGCCGCATCCATCACGATGGGTAACGCTCCTTTATTTACCCTTTCGTCATGGAGAGATACAACTGCGGTAATTTGAGCGGCAGGCTATCCACATGATCCAGCACCAGATAATTTCTCTGCCCAAAGATCCGGCTGACATATTCATCGGCATAGGGATCCAGAGACAAACAGAACGTCCGGATTCCCTGACGTGCCAACTCCTCTACCGCTCGCTTGGCATCGAAACGTAAATATTGCGGATCGCGGACATCGTTGTCAGCCGGCTCCCCGTCGGTCAGTAGTAGCAACAGTTTTTTCTGGCTGGGATACTGTCCCAGCAGGTGCCCAGCATGACGCAAAGCTGCTCCCATTCGAGTGGATAATTGACCACTCATACCAGCCAGGCGGGCCTTGACCTTGTCATCATAGGGCATATCGAAGGACTTGAAGGTATAGAACTCCACATCATGGCGACCATTGGAGTCAAAACCACAGAGCATGAAGGGATCACCAATCCGGTCCAAGGCTCCGGCCAGTAGCACGGCCGCTTCCCGGGCCAATCCCAATACCGTGACGTCACCTTCGGTACGGGAGCGTAACTTGTCATTGGTAGATTCGGACAGATCAATCAGCAGCAATACCGACAAATCCCGAATATGGAGTCGGGTCCGTATACCAATCCGGGGGTCAGGCTGCTGACCCATGCGGATATCGGTCATGGCAAGAATAGCGGCATTGAGATCGATGTCATCGCCATCCTCTACCTTCCGCGTCCGGATGACCCCCTGGGGCTGGATGGCTTCGATCATCTTGCCCAAGCGCTGTACCAATGGCTTCTGTCGTTCCAGCAGGGCATCGATTTCCTTTGCCTCTCCCATCTTTGGACGTTTTTCGTAGACCGTCGCCCACATGGGTCGCTCCAATTGGGTCTGGTAATCCCACTCGGAATAGCTCACGGGCTGCGCTACTGGGGTGGTGCCATATTTTTCCTGGAAGGTCTTGCCGTCATCGTCAAAGAGCTCCGTCTGCAAAACCCAGATCTCCTGGGCATCATCGCCGGCAAACTCCACCTCCACCGTATTGAGCATCTCCATCAGGTTGACATACTTTCGCACCTGCCCCACGGCCCCACCCAGCAGATCGGCCTCGATACTTGCCGCAGGAGTCCAAAGATAGCGGTTATCATCTCGGTACGCGCTACGCGCCTGATCACGGGAGGCCACAAAGGCAATCCCCAATTCTTTACTTTGTTCTGCCAAGCGTTCCGCAGCCTGGACGATGGCCCCATACACATCCTCCGTAGCCTGCAGAATCCCGGGAAAGAGGGAACGAACCAGCTCCACCTGGGGATGGGGATCCGTATAAGCCGGATCCATCAACGCCAAGGCGGCACGCTCCGCCAACGGCCCAGCACTGGCATTTGGATCCTGGGTGACACAGGCATCGGTCCAGGATAGTCGTTGCCAAAGTGGCAAAAGCCCTGGGAAGCGAACGCAGGCAAGGTGCTCAACCCGGGCATCCTCGAGGACTCCCGCCCACAGTCGCTGGAGGGGGGTAGCCAGTTCCAAACGGGTATCAAAACGGGATTCCACCACATGGGCGGCAAGATGGGCTACGGCCGCCCGGTAGAGATCCAATGCGGCAATCTTTTGTCCCTGCGGATTCTCCCAGTCATCATATGCATCGGGCAGGAACAGAAAATGATTTTCAATATAAGGCTGATAGCCGCTGCGGCTTTCATAATCCCCAGAGGTAGGACGCAAGAAGAAATCTCTACCCCACAAGGCGCGCAAATACATATTGAGACGCCGTTGCACATCAATGAAAAGAATTCCGCGCCGTTCCTGTTGCAGGACAGCCAGTGATTGTGCGGTCTCCAGACCAAAAAATTCTGCTTGGGCAACGAAATCATTGCGGTACGCTGAGATTCCCCAATTGGTCCAACGCCGCAATCCGCCCAGGGTCATCTGCTCCAGCAAGATTTCAATTTTGCCGAGCATCGGACGAACCCCACGCGGTGCCTGCGCAAGCAATTGATCCAGAAGCAATAAATAGCTGCGAAATAAATCGATCTCACCCAGACGTTGGGCGACCACCGGAGCAGTGGAAAAGAAGAGCACCAATACTTCGCCGCTGGTCTTGGAAAACATCCGGATGGCTGTGGACAGCATCTCAAAAACTGCCTGCTCGCCCAGCTCGCGAGCGACGTGCGGTGCGGCCTCCAAGAAGCTAATGACCAATTCACCACCACGCCCTAGGGCTTTGAGACTACGCGCACCCTCCAGATAAGCCTCCAGGCCTCGATGACTGAAGACGCGCGCGGCATCCTGCCAATTCGCCTCTAGAATACTATGGGCATCGACACCGAGTTCATCGAGGAGATCGGGGTAGTCACTGAGCAGTATGGCCAAAGCCGCATTCTCCTTCCCAAGGGGCGCAAAGGGATATCACCGCCTATCAGCAGTGTGAAAGAAAAGGTTTTCGTATCGGAATTAATCTGGCCAGATTCGGGGCGGGTTGAGGGCGAGTCCCGTACCGGAATTGAGATCCTCATCCGACTTGGCTACGCTCCGCCGCCTTGGCGTTGCTTCCACTTGCTTGGCTGTCGGTTCGACCGGGACACTTTTCGCTGCCGAAGCCCGCGTCCGAGAAGTATTCATGCTCGCACTCAATTTGTCTTCCAAATTGCTCATTGCAACACCTCCTTGATCAGGCTCTCCATTTCTGCCACCGCCGGGTGGCCGCGTTTGCCCATCTGGTAGACACTTTTCCCTTCCACTGCAGCGCTACGATAAATGGCGCGGCGGGCAATATGGGTTGATAACACGGGCAGTCCCAAACCCGCAATGGCGTGTTCTGCAGCCCGTGACAATGCGCTTCGACCTTCCACCTGATTGAGAACAAAGGCAGCTTGCAGTTGCGGACGACGCTCCCGTAACTCCTGAATCAATGCAATACTTGCCTGGCTTGCCCAGAGATCCAAAGGAGAAGGCAATACCGGCAGCAGGACCCAATCGGCTTGCTCCAGGGCCTTGACAGTAGCCTTGGACTCCAACGCAGGTGGGCAATCGATGATCACATAATGGATCCCTGCGGATATCTGGCTTTCCAATGCCTCCAACCCACGGATCTCGATCCTTTCCCCACTTTCCAGGGCCCAGTCTGCCCAGCGCCCCAGACTCCCCTGGGGATCTGCATCCACCAGGCGGGACGGACCACGACGGCCCAAACCCATAGCCAGATTCCATGCCAACGTCGTCTTGCCACAGCCACCTTTGGCATTGAACAGGGCAATCTGCCGTGGCGTCGCCAATTCAAGTCCCCTGGCTTTGCAGATAGATTAACTGCGCCTGGTGGGCGAAATCTACCAAATGGGAGAGGGGGCTGGCATCATCAAACTGAATGGCAACCACAACAAAGGTTCTAGCGAAATTTAAATTTGGATAATAGCCACGGGACTCGGAAAGATCAGCAAGCTGGTCCAGAAACGCCCTGGTGGCTGCATAGTCGACAAAATCGAAACGCCGACTCCAGGTGAGGGGTTTTTGCCGTTCCTCCCATCCCGATGGACAAGATACCTTTGCTTCGTTTCCGTCCACCTATCCCCTCCCGAACATGGTCGCTATGGTTTCTTGCAAATGTTGCAGGTGCTCTTTTTCATCCTCCAGGAGCCTTGCAAACAATGAGGCGGTCGCGGTATCCCGCTGGCGCTTGGCAAAATCTAATGCCTCGGCATAGAGTTCCACTGCCGACCACTCAATCTCCAGATCCTGCTCGAGCATTTCCCGAAGATCTCGACCCGGTCGGGAGGGACGCAGGTTCCCGGCACTGGGAGATACGCCAAAGCGCAGCAACTGCTCGCTGAGGAGGCCGGCATGTTCCAATTCTTCCCGGGACTCTTTGGCAAAGGTAGCAGACCAGTCCTGCCAACCCCAAAGCGCACAAAGGCGAGACTGCACTAGATACTGCTGCACAGCCAGAAACTCATGGTTCAGCGCTTGGCCCAAAAAGCCAACGATCCGAGGATGGGGTCGCAAATTCTACCTCTTAGCTCTGGGCAGTCGTTACGTCCCCATCCCGACCACTGCCATCGGCAGAGGGACTTGTTGGCAAGATGTGCTCTACTTCGGAGTGGACCCGGGCAATGATGTGCGCAGCTACCAAGCCATCGTACCGTCACATATCCGCCACCCACAAACTGGCGACCGATCAAACGGACTTCCGCCGCCTTGGTCATGGCATCCGCCGCTTCAATGGCCGGCACCAATCCCCTGGTCTCAATCATTCCCAATGCAATACCTGATACATCTGCCATTGTCACCCCTCCTTACCAGAACCAAACATGAACCCGTCAGGGCTCCCAAAAATCGATGATGCCACCAATGGTGAGGTCCGTAAGAACCTCAAAATCACCCTGGGCATAGCGCGCTGCCGAACCCGCCACGGTGAATACCCACTTTCCGGCAGGAACCCCAACAGGATCGGTTGCCACATGAATCTTGCCTCCCTGATCCCGCAGCACTCGCAAGGAACTTTGCTTGAGACCGGGAATCCGCCGGGTAGTAACCAAATCCGACTGGACACACATAATTTCCATCAGCCGTTCCAGCTATCGATAATACCAATGATGGTGAGATCCGATGGATAATCCTTGCTCCCCGCCGCCTCACGCGCAGCGGAAGAGCCCACACAGATCACCCAATCACCGGGTATACAACCAACGGCATCGACCGCAACGGAACGAGGCCCTCCCTCTTTTTCCTGAACCACCAACAACGGTCGATGGCCCATCTCGGCAATCCGGTTGGTAGATACCAGAGTCTTTTCCACCCGCATAATCTTCATGACAGTTTTACCTCTTCCAACACACTTCCCAAAGGAAGATCTTTTAGACTGCCGTGGAGATACAACAAACCATCTTGATCCAATGCGTGGTAACGCTGGCGAATGGCTGCGGCAACCCGTTGGATTTTGCTTACCACCCGCTCTCGATCACCCGGTACCCGGGAGTCGTAGCGATAATGGAGAAACATTGGAATCGGCAGACCACGTTCTAATAGGATACGGGTAAAAATTTTGATCCCAACATCCAAATCCGCTGCTCCTTCCTCCACCGTACTTAAATGGGCATAGTAGGAGAGATTGCGCATTTGCAACTCCTGCAAGCCATCACCCACATTGATAAATCGTTCCGCATGCCCCCGATCTGGATGCCACCCCCCAAAGCGTTCCGCGACATACTCGATCTGACTGAAGTTGTTGATCAGCAAAGTGGCAATGAGACGCCGCATGCCATCATGGGGCATTCCTTCCCCTTGTCCCCAACCCGTAGTCTCAGCAGCCGCCCGGATGGCCTCATAGACGGCAAGACGAGCTCGATCCGCATCCAGACCCAAGGTATCCCGATACAGCACAGCAGCATCTATATATCGATAGGCGTTCAGATTGCCTCGACCATCGGGAATATGAATGCGAATCGCATCGGTATCCGTATCCAGGCCAATCAACAGCAAGTCCGTGCTGGCTCCACAGCAGAACGCATTCTCAATGGCTTGCCGGAAATCCTCCAGGCGCTGCAGGGCGGCCTCAATGGCTTTACTTTCATTGCTACCATGGGCAGCGCAACCCTCGTGGGTAGGGTCCAAAGAGCTACCATGGTAGACGGCAATTTTGAGATATCGACTGGGAACATCGGCCGTACACGGATAACCCTCGCGATACCGCAGCAATTCTGCTGCTTGCCAATCTTCCACATCTCGATCGATATCAAAAAGGGTCCCGGCAAAGGCACTCCAACGCAACAAGCGTCCGGCAGGCAGGCGAAGAATGTAGGAGAAGAGCCCCTTCAAACGGCCATCTGCACAAGCAGAAATATTCACCGCATGAAAACCGCAATCTACGAGAAAGGCATCAATATTCTCACCTGCCTGCAGTTCATTGCGGATCCGCTCAGCGAAACGTTCGACACCAGCGTGCACGGCAGAAAAGGTAGCCGCAGCAAACAGACCGCGCATGTCGGGACCTCGAACCCAGGCCATATGGAGTAATTTCTCTGGCAGTGCATAACCCAGATGCTCCATAGCGAGACGCTGGGCGGTTTCAGGAAAATCTGGGCCGGCTGGATATCCCGCCAATTTCTGCAAAAAGGGTTCTATGGCGTCGAATTTTCCTTTGATCTCCTCTTCGAAGCGGGCAAGACGTTGGTTTTCAAGCCGATTTACCAAGGCATGGCGGCATCCCTGGCTGGGCAAGGACGGACAAGCCGGATGGGTGGCGGATTGCCCAGCCTGATCCATAGGAGCCTCAACAGCCAACCTGCGCGCCAGGGGCAACCCCATTGCCGGACGCAGCGCTTGCTGACGACGGATGCGCTTACGCGTGTCCATGATCGACTTAGCCTCTGGCTCCGCCGGAATAGGTTACGGCCGCACCACGGGGAGAACTGCCACTACTTCCCGTAATCTTGGAATCAGCCACTGGAGCAGCCAGTGGCTGATCCTTATTCATTGCAGCATTCATGACACAATTACGAATGCTTCCCCGCTGGGTTGGATTTCGGGATTTTGCCCAAGGCCCTTCCGTTCCCGTCACTCGATTGCTGCGACTCCAATCGTCACCGGTTACTTGCCAAGCTCCACGCACAGGGCGGATATCCTCCGACTGGGCAGAAGGAGCTGGAGCCTCCGTGGCTGGCATGGGCGCCAAGGGGACGGGCTCAAGTTCCCGACTCCGAAACTCCGGAGTTCCCGTGATCAAACCGCGTGCCAGATTCACTGGTCCCGTAACGCGCGAACCCTGATCAAAGGAGTTCCCGGTGATGAGACTACGGCCCTGTCGTGCCGGTGGGGTGATACTGAAAGTGCTGGGAGATTGCACTGGTTTCACAACAAATCGGCTACTGACGGCAGCCATCTGCGATTGCTGGGCTGCCAGCTTGTAGGCACAGCTGTCGCATTGGCAGGAGCCTTGCTTCCTTTCCACCGATACCGGAGTTGTGGGAACCGGCTCCATAGACAAGGTCTGTTCCTCACCGAGGTACGGAGTACCCGAAACGGGGAGATCCTCCCCTGCTTCATTGCCCGTAACCAACTCGGAGGGCTCCATGGCGGGACCACTCACCATTTGCCCTCGCGGGGTCCGACTGAGGGCTACTTTGGGGGCTTCGGGCTGCGGGGTGCTTGCGCAGTGGGCGTATTGTTCCAGCCCATGATATTCCGTTCCGGTGACGGGCCAGCACCCTCCACGCTCGTCACCGGACATTTTTGGGAGGCGATCCATGCCGGTACCGGTAATGGCCGACCCACCCAAAGAGGTCATCTCTTGCACCTTATCGATTCCGCCCCCACAAAGGTTGGCACTACTGTATCCTGTGCCCGTCACCCGTTGGCAGGAACCGGGCTCATTGCCCGTTACCTTTTCTGAGCGATCCACGAGGTTACCCGTAACCCGCTCCCCCTTAGCCGTTTGGGTGATTCCCACTTTTGCCGGGGAGGGCGCTGGGACGCTGTTACAAAGACGCCGATAGCTTTCGAGGCTCATGTATTCCGTGCCGGTCAGCTGTCGGCATTCGCCCGCTTCCAGCCCGGTAATCCGCTGGCTGCTATCCACCGCCGTACCGGAAACGGATCGCCCGGACAAGGTTTGGGATTCGGCGACCTTTTTGGGCGCACCATTGATGGTCATTTTGGCAACACCCGCATCGGCATACTGGGACCCGGTAATGGCACGCTGCACTCCCGTTTCCACTCCCGTAACCCGATTGGGGCGGAATTCATCACTTCCGGACACCGGCATTCCCAGTCGCTCGGTGGCACCAAGCATGACCTTCGGAGTTCGCGCGGGCAAATCAGTGCCGCAAAAGCCTTGGAAGCTTTCGCTACTCAAATATTCGGTTCCCGTGACGCTACGGCAAGAGCCCGCTTCGTCGCCCGTAACGGCAGGGGAGCGACCTAGCAGCGTACCCGATACTGCTTGCCGTCCTGACGTGCTGGTGATTCGTACCTTGGGTGCGCCAGCTGCAGGGACATTGCCACAGAATTGGCCAAACTGTTCTGCCCCAACATATTCGGTTCCGGTTACGGTTCGACAGGTGCCACTCTCGTTACCCGTAACCGTCACTTGCCGATCTACCTGAGTACCCGTGACTGCAGTGCCAGCGAGGGTCGTCCCTTCCTCGACTTTCCGGAACTTGCGGGAACGCTGCTTACCGGTGGGTTGGGCGGGCGTCGCTTGGGTTCCGCGCCCATGCTGGGCAAGCTCTTCGCGCCGTAGCTTGGCATATTCTCGGACGCTACCGTTTTCTAGATAGCGTAAACGAGCAGCCGCTGAACTGAGGCCGCGTACCACCGTTAACGCTGCCTTGCCACGCTGCGCCATGGTCTGGCGCCGCGCCCTGCACAGCTGCCGCACGGAGCGCTCCCGCCAACCAAATTCTGCAGGACTTTTTTCGACCAGGTCGCAGACGGAGTCTAAGAACTCTTCTTCTACCCCTGGAATCAGGGCGGGTGAGGATTCCACCGTACTCGTGTTTTCTTTCTGAGGTGCTGCCTGTTCCGTACTCCGACGCCGGCGGCGGGGAGCACGCTGGGCAGGATCCGCCCAGCATTGGGCCCCGGAACAACGCATGGCGCGATGGGCCAGCGCAGCCTCCCGACCCGAACTGCGAACCGTCATGTTATCGGGATTTACCGAGACGGGCGCCGACCAAGAGCTCTCGGCTGTCATGGGCACACTTCCAGACTTTGGCGCCGAAGGCACGGCAGTGGAGCCAGGAGCACCAGCTTGCTTGCGCATTGCCTGCTGACGCCGTTTCTCCTGCGCCAAAGCCCGGCCATGCAAACGGCCAGATACTGTGTTATCTGTCATACAGATATCCCCCTGTCACTGGCACCCAGCAGGAAACTGAGTGCCAACTTTATGATCTGCGTTTAGGAACCGCGATACACCACAAAGGCCAGACCCTGGCTCTGGGTATAGTTATCGTAGCCGATCAAGCGGACCAGGTGCTTGGGGTACTCGCGCCGACAAGCCTCCAGCTCGGCAAGAACGGCATCGACACTACGTTCGCCAAACATCGGCAACTTCCACATATACCAGTAGTGGTTGAAGGAACGCTCGGGTTCCACATGTTCTACCGCCGGGTTCCAACCCTGGGCGATGATATACTGCACCTGGGCGCGAATCTGCTCCGCCGACATCGGGGGAAGATACGAGAAGGTCTCGTAGCGCCGAACCTGCTTGTAATCTTGGACTTCAGCCATGATCAACTCCTTTCTGAAGCAAATGGGTTTGCAAAGAAATCAACGGTTCTGGACGTCGAGCTTATCGACGGTATCGAACTCGAACTTGATCTCCTTCCAGGTCTCCAGAGCAATCTTTAGCTCAGGCGAGTGGCGAGCAGCGTTGGTCAAGATTTCCTTGCCTTCCCGCTCCACTTCCATACCCCGGTTCCGGGCTTCGACACAGGCCTCCAGGGCTACCCGGTTGGCCGCAGCACCCGCTGCATTGCCCCACGGATGTCCCAACGTGCCGCCACCAAATTGCAGAACGGAATCATCGCCAAAGATGGCCACCAGAGAGGGCATGTGCCAGACATGGATACCACCGGAGGCAACGGCAAAGGCACCCGGCATGGAGCCCCAATCCTGGTCAAAGAAAATACCACGGCTCCGATCTTCGGGGATGTAGGATTCCCGCAGCAGATCGATCCAACCCAAGGTAGAGGCACGATCCCCTTCCAGCTTGCCGACTACGGTACCGGTATGGAGATGGTCACCACCCGATAGACGTAGGGCTTTGGTCAACACGCGGAAATGAATACCATGGTGCGGATTCCGGTCGATGACCGCGTGCATGGCCCGATGGATGTGCAAGAGCAGCCCATTTTTCCGACACCAGCGGGCCAGACCCGTGTTGGCGCAGAAACCACCCGTCAAGAAATCATGCATGATGATGGGCATGTCCAATTCTTTGGCGAACTCGGCACGCTCGTACATTTCCTCGGGAGAGGGTGCAGTTACGTTCAGATAATGACCCTTCCGCTCGCCAGTTTGGGCCTCAGCATTGTGAATGGCATCGGCAACGAACAGGAAACGGTCACGCCAGCGCATGAATGGCTGGGAATTGACGTTCTCGTCATCCTTGGTGAAGTCCAGACCACCCCGGAGGGCTTCGTAGACGGCACGACCGTAATTTTTGGCCGAGAGACCCAATTTGGGCTTGATGGTACAGCCGAGCATGGGTCGGCCATATTTATCGAGCTTGTCGCGCTCCACCTGAATACCATGGGCAGGACCGTTGCAGGTCATGACAAAGGCAAGGGGGAAGCGAACGTCTTCCAGACGCAGGGAGCGCACTGCCTTGAAGCCGAACACGTTACCCACCAGCGAGGTGAAAACGTTGACGACGGAGCCTTCCTCAAAGAGATCGATGGGGTAGGCAATGAAGGCGTAGAATGCCGTATCGTCACCGGGAACGTCTTCGATGCGGTACGCCCGACCCTTGTAGTAGTCCATATCCGTAAGCAGATCGGTCCAGACCGTGGTCCAGGTGCCCGTCGAAGATTCTGCAGCCACTGCCGCGGCAGCTTCTTCCCGATCCACTCCGGGCTGTGGCACGATCTTGAAACACGCCAACAAATCCGAGTCCAACGGCACGTAGTCCGGAGCCCAATACGTCTGGCGGTACTCCTTCACGCCGGCTTCATATTTACCAGCCATAGATCCCTCCTAAAAAGTCTTACTGCAACTTGGCCTGCACGAAAGCTTGCAGGAATTACTGTACTGAGGCTAAAACATAGGGTAAAGTAAATGTTATTTAACGATACCATATGGAATTATATAAACATTGTCTGTTCGTCAGGTAACCTTACACCAACTGCGCATCTTTTCCGTGTTGAGCCGGCATCTTAGCATGAGCAAAGCGGCTGCAGAATTGTTCCAAACCCCCTCCGCACTCTCTTTGCAAATCAAGCAACTGTCCGAAAATCTTGGCGTCACCCTGTACGAACAGATCGGCAAAAAGCTCTTCTTAACACCAGCCGGGGTCCTGGTCGCCCAGGCCGGAAGCGAGGTCCAGCAACGCCTGGATCGGCTCGTAGGCGACCTGGCCGCCCAGCAAAACCTGGAACAAGGGCAATTGCGCCTATGCATTACCTCCACCGCCGAATATTTTGCCCCTCGTTTACTGGGAGCATTTTGCGGACTTCACCCTGGTATCGAGGCGCATCTGGAGATTGTCAATCGCGTGAGCTTGCTCCAGCGGCTGCGGGACAATGTGGATGACCTCTATATCATGGGTCAGGTACCAGACGGTATCGATGGGGTTGCCCATGCCTTTCTCGACAATCCCATTGTGGTCGTCGCCGCCACTGCGCACCCGTTGGCACAGCAAGAGCAGATCCCTCTGCAGCGTCTTGCCACGGAACCCTTCATCCTCCGGGAAGCGGGTTCCGGAACAAGGCTCACTGCCGAGAACTTTTTGGCCGAACGAGGCATCCGCTTGCAAACGCGCATGACCTTAAGTAGCAATGAAGCCGTGAAACAGCTGGTGGCTGGGGGCTTAGGTTTGGGGATCCTCGCCCGACACACCGTTGCCGCCGAGGTAGCCACTGGTGATCTGAGCATCCTCGACGTGGAGGGCTTTCCTATTTTGCGGAAATGGCATGCGGTACATCGCCGGGGCAAACAACTATCGGCCATTAGTCAACGTTTCCTGGATTTTCTGCTTGCTTCCGAGAATGCCGATCAACCGTCAGTCCAAGACCGCTAAGGGTGTCAGCAAACGCCCATAGTCATTGGCCCGGTGAATGCAAATGGGGTGGACGGCCTGGGCCAGCATTTCCCGATCACCACGACTGTTACCATAGGCATAGCGCAGCTGGGTGATCCCAAGATCGGCGCGTAGGCGTCGTGCCTTCTCGGGCCCCCAACAATTGGCTCCCGCCAGGCGGCCCGTGAGTTTCTGCTCGGCATCGAGTTCGAGGCGCGTGCCCAAGACCGCCTCGAATCCCTGAGCCAGGGCCCATGGGCGGGCGTAAAGCTCCAGAGTTGCGGTGACCAAGACCAGTCGATGACCCAGGCGTTGATGCTCCCGCATCCTGGCCAAGACCGGGGTGCGCAGCAGGTTCGGGAGAATTTCCCGGGCAAAAAGCTCGGCAACGGGTTCCAGATCCTCCAAATGACAGCCTTTTAGGGAGTGCTGCAGGGCAAATTCCTTGGCCTCGGTGTTGCTGCGCCAGCCCAAGGCGTAGCCCAGCATCATGGGGCTTGCGCGCAGCAGCAGGGCCAAGGCCCGCCGCTCCCCCAGATACATGCGCAAAAAATAGACTAATGTTTCCCGACGAGTCAGGGTTCCGTCCAGATCAAATGCCACCCAGTCACTCATGGGGCCAAGAACCCGACGCTGGCCACTCGCCAGGCCTGCAACTCTTTTCGTAAACGAATCAAGGCGCTTCTAGCAGATTCCTCGGGGCGGACGGTTCCCAAAAGCCGCCGCCAGGTTTTGGCGCCGGGGTGCCCGTAGTAGAGGCCATGCAGATGACGGGTCAAACGCGGTGCTGGCAGCTGCTCGCCCCAGGTCTCGGCATAGCCGAGCAGTCCGTTCCATATTTCCTCCACATTGGGCTCACTGCTCCGGTATCCCAAGGTCCGCTCCAATGAGCCCAGGAGCAATGGGGAATGATAGGCAGCCCGACCGAGCATGACCCCGTCCACTCCTTCCCGTACCTGTAAGACATCTTCCACCGAGCGCAGACCACCATTGAGCTCAATGCGTAGGATGGGAAAATCCTTCTTGAGTTGCTGCACCCACTCCCAGCGCAAGGGCGGGATTTCCCGATTGGCGGCGGGGTTGAGGCCCTGCAACCAGGCATTGCGGGCATGGACAATAAAATGTTGACACTGTCCCTGGGCTACCGTCTCGACAAATCTTGCCAAGCCTGGGTAGCTCTCTTCGCGATCCAAGCCCAGTCGATGCTTGACGCTCACCGGCAAGCCGCTACTGGCCAGGGCATCCAGTATCTCCCGCACCAAGGTCGGCTCGCGCATCAGGCATGCGCCAAAACGGCCCTTCTGCACCCGCGCCGAGGGGCAACCGACATTGAGATTAAGGCCGCTATACCCGTAGTCGCGGGCAATACGGGCCGCCTGGGCCATGGCGTTGGGATCATCCCCACCCAGTTGCAGGATCACCGGTTGCTCCATAGGGCTAAAGGCCAGGTACCGATGGGGATCGTGTCCCCGCAAAATGGCCGGGGTCGTAAGCATTTCCGTATACAGTACACAACTGGGACAAACCAGTCGTAAAAAAGCGCGACAGTGACGATCTGTCCAATCGAGCATGGGAGCAACTGATAATATCTTGTTCCTTGTTTCTATTATTCGCCATACCGCAACTATTCGCCTCAAGCGCAATGGGAAAGTATTCCATTGTGAGAGTCGGACGTTCCACAAGAAAGCGACCGCCAAAGCATGGGCCATAGAACGCGAACAGGCCCTACGTGATAACCCCACTGAGGCAACCCGCCCTTCGCCCGAGTTGCCCATAGGCACGATGATTGATAGATATATTGAGGAAAAACAATCAGTTGAGCCGCTAGGTCGTAGCAAGCTGCAACATCTGCTCCTACTGCGAAGACTTCCCATCGCGGAGTGCATTGCATCTGAGCTTGATGCGCCGCGCATTATCTCCCATATTCGTAGTCGCCGCATGTCCGGAACAGGTCCATCCACCGTTCTCAACGATCTCGTCTGGTTGCGGGTACTCTATCGCTATGCACGCGCAGCATGGGGTATGCCGCTGTCGATGGAGACCATCGGTGATGCAACAGAGCTTTGCCGGGCAGAGCGATTGGTAGCTAGATCCCGGAAAAGAAAACGACGGCTCAAACGGGAAGAAATAGAGAAAATCTGCGAGCGTTTTTTATCATTGCGCCAACGAAAATCTTCACCACCCATGTACCTTATTTTCTGGTTCGCTATTTATTCATGCCGCCGGCAATCGGAAATCATGTCTATGCGACTATCGGACTACGATCAGGAGCGTAGAATCTGGCTCGTGCGTAATATCAAGAATCCTGGCGGATCGCAAGGGAACGATCAATGGATGTACATTACAGATACCCTTCTACCAGTCATTAACGCAGCAATAGAGGACGCTAATCTGGTGGCGCGCAGAAGAACGATGCAGGATGATCGCCTGTTCCCATTTGAATCCAAAACTATCGGGTCTTATTGGACGCGGCACATGCAAATTATGGGGATTGATGATCTGCATTTTCATGATTTACGACACGAGGGTTGTTCTCGGTTAGCAGAAGATGGATTAAGCATCCCGGACATTCAACGTATCAGCTTGCATGAGTCATGGAGCAGCCTGCAAATCTATGTAAATAGGGATGCTCGCAATCATACGCTTACACGCATTGAGTTTAAAAAATGAATATTAAAAGCTGAATGCAAGTTAAAGAAGGAGTACGCCCCCCGGCATCGGTCCAGAGCAACCCTCGCGCCGCTGCGCGTCACTCGTCTTGCCACTGGCCCTGTCGCCCTGTTCGGAAGCCATGACCGCCGGCCTGCGTGACACCCCATCTCCCCTGGCCCGCTCCCGATCTATAACCCGGCATCCCTAGCTACCAGGAGATGCTAATGGCCGGTCACCTGATCCTTGTACGTCCTCACACGTCCCTGCTGGACGGCCCTGTTATTGCCCGTTATCTACACCAGATTGGCGGTCACTGCGCCTACCTCTTCGCTGTTGACCCGGACTATGCCAGGCATCCCTTTTACCGGCGGTTGTTGTCTTACTATGGGCGCATGACCAGCGGACACCGCATGGTGGCGCTGAATGCCCGGTCGCCCATGGCGATTCGGCAGATCCTGCGCGAGCTCGCGAATGATCACGGCGTTGTTGTGTTCCCCCAGGGGACGGGCTTGCTGGATGCCAATCGCCCGGACCTGCCCGGAGCTGAATGGCTCATCCGCAAGTCTCGTTGTCATGTGACGGTCTTGGCTCTGGACCATTCCCGACTTATACCAGAGGTGATATCGGTAGACACTCAAGTAGACAACATCAGATCGCTTCTATTATTCTGAATCCGTGAGTCTGGTACCCAGAAACTATCCTAACAACATGTTTTCCATGGTATAATCTGCTCATCGCTGATTCACACTGTGACAAACACGACTATGCCCTCCGCCCTCCCCTTATCTCAAAGCTGCCTGATCTATACCGGAGCGTGTCTCACGATGTAGGACCGACCACTAAAATGCGGCTCAAAAGATATTTACGTCGTGGTAGTGATACCTTGACCGACTGTAAAGGCCCGCATCGGGATGGATGTGGGGTGGCAGCGCTTGGGCACAACCATTTGCAAGTGCGGTTCCATGCTGCACTAGGCGCAGGCGGGATTTGAGCCTATTTCTCTCTGTCACCAATTCAGTCACATAGTCGAACCATTTTTGTTCTATTTCGGACTATTGCATGGTGATAGCATTATACTTAGAATGCTTTCATTGATAGCGCTAATGGCAGGAGATCCACATGGCGACAGTTACCATTAGAAATCTACCGGAAGAGGTGCATCGTGCACTTCGTGTACGCGCAAGCCAGCACGGACGCAGTACCGAGGCCGAAATCCGCGACATCCTCGAATCGACCGCTCGCCCGCCGGAGCGGCTTCGCCTGGGCACGGCCCTAGCCGAGCTGGGCCGCCGCGTCGGACTGACCGATGATGATATTGCAGCCTTTGAGCAGGTGCGCGACAAGACCCCAGCTGAGCCTGTAATGTTCAAATGATCGTCCTGGATACCAACGTCGTTTCCGAGGCGATGAAAGCAAAACCGAATCCCACCGTGCGGGCGTGGCTGGATGCGCAGGCAGCCGAAACCCTCTATCTATCCGGTGTGACGCTTGCCGAACTGCTGTTCGGTATCGGTGCCTTGCCGGTTGGCCGGCGCAAAGATGCGCTGTCGCAAACGCTGGATGGCCTACTGGAGCTGTTCGGGGATCGCGTGCTTGCCTTCGACACTGACGCAGCGCGGCACTATGCCGAGCTGGCTGTTACCGCCCGTGCCGCCGGCAAGGGCTTCCCCACACCAGACGGCTACATCGCCGCCATTGCGAAGGCTCGCGGCTTCGCTGTCGCCACGCGCGACGTTGCGCCATTCCAAGCGGCCGACATCAACGTCATCAACCCATGGGAGGCCAAGCAGTGACGGCTCAGCAGAGTTGAGATAGCCTGAAATTTGTGGACATTCTCGGATGGACATAATGAATCTAGTGTTTAATTGCGTAAATTAAGCACTTGTACATTAGCGGGCAAAGCGTCGCCTCCGACCAATGCCCAAGTGAACCGCCCCGGATTTGATGGAGGCTCCAACCTTGAAGAGAATGGAGCCATGAACAAGTCAAACAAGTTTTCCCCTGAAGTACGTGAGCGCGCTGTGC
>JABEBX010016031.1_pt1 | contig 36846 bp, 32 predicted proteins | sample 7245971 | NCBI WGS metagenome assembly JABEBX01 (sample SAMN14506365, study PRJNA622280) | hot springs metagenome | biome: hot spring [ENVO:00000051]|acidic hot spring [ENVO:00002120]; feature: spring [ENVO:00000027]|sediment [ENVO:00002007]; material: sediment environment [ENVO:01001048]... | reverse complement strand
GGTCGAGCATCCATCGGTACTGCTCATGTGCCGCCATCTGGAGCGCTTGGGCATGGAGGTCAGCTATCTGCCGGTGGACAGCGAGGGCCGCCTGGACCTGGCGACGCTGTTGTCGGCCATCCGACCGGACACGGCCCTGATCTCGCTGATCTGGGCCAATAATGAAACCGGCGTGCTTTTCCCCATTCCCGAGGCGGCGGCCATTGCCCGTGGCCGGGGGATTCCGTTCCATACCGATGCAACCCAGGCGCTGGGCAAGGTGCCCATGGATCTTCGGCAGGTGCCGGTGGATCTGCTTTCCTGCTCCGCCCACAAGATCAACGGTCCTAAAGGAATCGGCGCCTTATATGTGCGTAAGGGCCTGACGCTCCCGCCTCTTTTCCATGGTCATCAGGAACGGGGACGGCGGGGCGGGACGGAGAACGTGCCGGCCATGGTCGGTTTCGGGGCGGCGGCCCTTCTCCACAATGATCTGGAGCGGGAGGCGCGCCGCCTCGCTGCGCTGCGCGACCGCCTGGAGCGGGGTATCCTCGCCTTCATGCCCTGCGCCCAGATCCATGGCCAGAGCACGCCGCGCCTTCCCAACACGAGCAATGTCGGTTTCACCACCTTGGATGGGGAGGAGTTGGCTTATCGGCTGGAACAGAACGGCATATTGGCATCCTTGGGCGCCGCTTGTGCGGCCGGTCACCATGAACCCTCTCATGTCCTTACTGCCATGGGAATTTCCGAGCCCTGCGTCCTGGGATCACTCCGCTTTTCTCTCGGCCGCTACAATTGCGCAGAGGATGTTGATCGCCTGTTGCGGGCCTTGCCCTCCATCTTGCTGGATATGATGGGAATGCCCGCCGTTCCTTCCCGTAGTGCCGTCTCCTGCACCCACTAAGCCAAAAGGATTTCTCATGAAGATCATGATTCGCAAAGACAGCGCCGGCATCCTCTCCGCCTATGTGCCGAAAAAGGACCTGGAGGAACCCATTGTCCAGATGGACAAGCCCCACCTGTGGGGTGGCGCCATTACCCTGGCCAACGGCTGGCGCCTCGAATTGCCCGATCTGGCTAGCGATACCCGGCTCCCCATCACCGTGGAAGCCCGGCGGCTGGAGGCCTGAGCCATGGCCATCTCGGCGCTGGAGTTGCAGACTTTGGCGGAGTTGGGCAGCACGGCATGTGTTTCTGGGGAGGACGTCCTGGCGGTTCTGCGTCCGCGCTTCCCCGCCCTGACCATCACCCGTTGTCCATCCTCCGACGTCACGGAATCCCCCTTTCAGCGGGGCGAGTACTTTGACCTCCATCTGGTGGATACCAGTGAGCACTGTTGGCGGCTCACCAACAACATGGCGGCCGCCACGGCGGTCCTCCTCGCCATGCACCGGAGGCGCTTATGAGCGAGTCCCTGATTCCCCTCTCCGATCCGGACATCAGCCGAACCGAGCTGGAACAGGTCGAAGAGGTGCTGCGCTCCGAGCGCATCAGCGCCGGGGCGCAAGTGGCGGCCTTCGAGAAGGCCTTTGCGGCGTATTTGGGGCGGCGTCACGCGGTGGCGGTAGCCAGCGGCACCCTGGGCTTGCTGCTCTGTCTCCGGGCTTATGAACTGCGCGACGGCGACGAGGTCATCCTTTCCCCCTACAGTTGGCGGCAAATCGGCCATGCGCTGGCCTGGTACGGAGTGCAACCGGTATTCGCCGATATCGACTACTATTCCGGCACCCTCTCCGCCCAAGGGGCGGGGCGCCTTGTCAGCGAAAAAACCCGCGCCATCCTCGCGGGCAACACCAAAGGACACCCGGCCGCCTGGTCCGCCCTACGCGAACAGGCCGATGCCGCCGGAGTGCTGCTCTTGGAGGATTCCAGCGAGGCCATCGGCTCCCGTTATCAGGAGCGGCTAGTGGGCAACTTTGGCGATTGCGCGATTTTCGACTTCTCCCAACCCTCCGCCCTGCTCTGCGGCGACGGCGGCATGGTAGTTACCGATGACGACGAGGTGGCCAGCCGGCTGCGCCAGTATGCATCCCGCAGCATTGCCGAGCGGATCTCCGTGGTGGCCGCCGCCCGGCCCCCCTTGCAGGCCGGCATGAGCGACCTGCAGGCGGCACTGGGCCTGGCGCAACTCGCCCGCATCGACGGCATCCTGGCCCGCCGCCGACAGATCGAAGCCCTCTACTACGAATACATGAAATCCTTTGAAGGCATCAAGGACCCCTACCGCGCGCCGGAGGCCACCGAGGTGCATTGGTTTGTCTATGAAGTGCATCTCGGTACGCGCTTCAGCCGCAGCAGCCGCGACGCCATCGTGGAGGATCTGCGCGTGCGCGGGATCGAGGCCGCGTCCTACTGCAGCCCCATGCATCTGCAAGCCTATTACCGCGAACGGGGCGCCAACCGCTGCCCCACCGCGGAGCGCGTGGCCGACCGTACCCTGGTGCTGCCCTTTCATCCGCGCCTGGACGAGGAGCAGATCGCCTACATTATCGAGACGTTGAAAGAGGCCTCCGTCCATGTCGGAGCCGGTGCCGCCATTTATTGAAATTCTTGACCATCCAGCAGAGAAGGAGAGTGCAATGCCCGTTGTATCCATCATGCCCAGCGGAAAAACCATTGAAATGCCGGCAGGAACCCGCTTAGTCGATGCCATCCTGGCCGCCGGTGACTCCATCGCCCAGAAATGCGCAGGCAAGGGCGAATGCGATAGCTGCCATATCTTTGTGCACGAAGGGCGCAAGAGCATTTCCAAGATTCAGCGCAAGGAAAACGAGCAGCTCGACAGCATCGTCGGCGTCGGCAGCAAATCGCGCCTTGCCTGTCAGGCCATCCTGGGCGAGGAAAATGTCACGGTAGAACTCCTGGGCTTCGCCTCGGGGTTATGAGGAGCACAGCATGGAACATTCACTGGTCATGATTCACGTGCGCTTTGCCAACGACGGCTCGGTGCAGGAGATCGGCGAACGCCCGGCGGCAGCCAGCCCCCAGGCGTGGTTCAATCACTTGAGCCGCAACTCGCACAATTCCTACGAACCCCTCTCCGGCGGGAGGGGGGTGTTCCGCCTGGATCCAGCGGCGGTCGAACAGATGCAAGCCGCCTTCCCCCCCGTCACCACATAAGGAAGCAAGCTCATGGGCAACGACCTGTCGGACATCCTCAACGGCCTCGCCAATGGGCGAGTCATCCCCTACCTGGGCCCCGGCCTGCTGGCCGAGGCCGGCGCGCCAATCCCCAGCGACCTGCCGGCCTTGGCCGAAACCCTTAGCAGTCAGGTCACCGTCCCCCACCGGATCCGCCGCAATCTCACTGCGGCGGCCCAGTACATCGAGAATTTCAAGCACCGCAAGACCCTCACGGCTCTGCTCGACAAAACCTTCTCCGTCGAAACACCGGTGCATCCCCTGCTGCTGGACCTCGCCGCCATGCACCTGCCCCTCATCGTCCACCTCTGGTACGACGACAGCATGGCCCGGGCGCTGGCGGGTCAAGCCTCCTGGGGGCGCATTCAGGGTCTCAGTCAGAGCGAGCATTTCGGGCACTGGACCGGCTGTTACCAGGCCAATGGCCAGGAGGCAGATGCCGCTGCGGCGGCGCAGTGGCGCACGGTGCTCTATGAACCCTGGGGATCGCTGAGCCCCGCCGGCAATTATCTCGCCTCCGATTCGGATTTTGTCGAAGTCCTGACGGAAATCGACATCCAGACGCCCATCCCCGCGATTGTCCAGGATCTCCGCCGCGACCGCCACTTTCTCTTCATCGGCTGCCGTTTCAATGATCAATTGCAACGCAGCTTCGCCCGCCAGATCATGAAACGCTCGTCAAACCGCCATTGGGCACTCATAGACGCCCCCCTGAGCCGCAACGAGGAGCGTTTCCTGCGCGAACAAAACATCCTCCCCCTGTCCCTCCCCATCACCGAGCTTGCCGGGCGTCTGGCCGCCTAGCTTTCCGCCATGGCTCCGGGTCCTTTCCGCCTATGCAGCGGGGAGGGCCTTTTTTCCGGTAACCCGGCGATGGAGGCGATGGAAATCATCGTCGAAGGGGAGCCCGCCGGCCAGGAGGGACATTTACAGCCGCACCCTTGCCTGGGCCTGCCGGCCAACCCATTTCCGCAATGCGACCAGGCTCCAGATCGATTCCACCACGCCGAAGGGCCAGGTGCCCGCCATGAATCCATAGGCTGCGGATCCCAAACAGGCGCCGGCAAAGGCCAAGGTATACCAAGCAGAACGAGACTCCAGTGCATAAAACACCATCATCAGCGTAACTACGGAAGCGCCGTATAGCGTGAGCATGGGTCCATCTCCTTGATCAGTATTGCCTTATCGAGAGCCGTTCATTCCCCATAAATACCCCCTTTCCTAGGGTTCCGCCCTTTTGCTCTTCTCCCGCTGGCGCAGGAGCATCACCTCGGCCTGGGCACCCAGGAATACATACAGCCCCAGCGCCACCAGCAATGCCGCCGCCGCCAGCAGCAGCCATACCGCCAGCAGCAGATGTTGGGGGGCGTCCATGGCGAATTTGAAGACCAGCATCAGGCCCTCGATGGACACCGCGATGAGGATGGCCGCAATGAAGCGGGTGAGCGTCCGCCGGGTGGTGCTATGGCGGCGGATGTCCTTGCGCAGCAAGACCTCTTCCTCAAAAATGGTCTTGGCCAGATCAAAGACCGCCAGGGCCAGGGTAAAGAGGATGGTGGCCTGGAAGGGCGCACTGAAATCTCCGAAATCGCCCTTGCTCGTCCACAAGGTGCCCAGGGAAAGGAGGGCGTGTCCCCCCAGCGCCATGCTGACGGTGAGCAAGCCCAGGGAGAACAAAACGTAAAAGATCTTGAAAAACGGCTCAAAGCCGCGCCGGATGTCATCCTCTTCCAGCAGGGACAGGGCACGATCCAGCTCGCTGTCGGCCACTACCAGCCCCAGCAGCCGGCCGGTTTCGTCGCGCACCGGTGCGGCGGCGGTGACGCAGACATTGCCCGTGGCCGAAGACAGATAGGGCGGGGTGAGGACCGCCTCCTTCGCATCACGGGCCAGCCAGTAATAGGGGCGATGACTCCGGTCGATCCCGTCGCCACCCTGCGCCACCCTGCGCCGTGTGGCGGCCACGTTATCGCCCACCTGGCGCCCCTGGGCGTCCAGCAGGTAGCACATATCCAGGAAGGGATGGCGGGCAATCAGGCAGGCCAGGGTACGGCGCTGTTCCTCCGGAGTTCGGGTAAAAAGCTGGGCATGGGCCACCCCGCTGACCACGCCGCCCAGGAGGATGCTGAGGTCTTCACGCAATTCGCGAAAATGTTCAAAACGGTTCATGGCGCGGTCACTCTCCAGTCGCAGAGTCGTACTGCTCCGTGGGCAAGCTGCAGCAAAGGCCATGCCACTTTGGGCGGGGGAAAGAGCCGGATGGCGAAAAGGCTCCCAACTCCTTGGCACGCAACGTGCATCACCAAGACTGATCATAGTCATGGTCAACCCTCCTCAAAGTGGCTTTCCGGGCGGCACCCCCGCCCCTTTTTTATGCCTGCAAGTCGGCGCCCAGTGATGTGCGCACCCGTGTAGGAGCGGCCCATTGCCGCGACCTGTCCGGGGCACTCCTATGCCGGGATATGCGCATATTTGCACCGTTATGGTGCATGACGCGCATGATCCTGATGCAATGCTTCCATTTTCCCGACTATTTGATCCGTACCAGGACATGGAACATCTTCGTGCTCCGCAAAACACGCGCAGACTCGGGAGAAAGCCCTCTGCCGCCTGCCGGCACGGCTTGGCATAGGATGTGCTAATGTTAACTACGAGAATGACGAAGGATGCCCTGCGGCTGGCACAGGCGGTATTCATAGGGCGTCGCGCCGTGCCGGGAAAGGCCATCGGGGCCGCCATGTGGACCTATTGCGCGTCATCATGGTCCAATGGACGTCACGCATCGCCAGGGCCAGGCACGCGCTGACTGGTCAGTCATTGGGAAACAGCGGCATTGCCGCAAGGAGTAAGCAATGGCTTTGTTCGATCGCTATCAGGAACGCTTCCTGCAGCAGCAGCAAGTCTCCATGTCCCTGGATGCCTATCTGGATCTCTGCGCCAAAGATCCCATGGCCTATGCCTCCGCCGCCGAGCGCATGCTCGCCGCCATTGGCGAGCCCCAGGTGGTGGACACCCAGGCCGATCCCCGCTTGTCGCGGATCTTCATGAACCGCAAACTGCTCACCTATCCGGCCTTCCAGGATTTCTACGGCATCGAGGACACCATCGAAAATCTGGTGGCCTACTTTCGCCATGCCGCCCAGGGCCTGGAGGAACGCAAGCAGGTCCTCTATCTGCTCGGCCCCGTGGGGGCCGCTAAGTCGTCCCTGGCCGAGCGGCTGAAAACCCTCATGGAACAACACCCCATTTACTGCCTCGCCGCCGAGGGCCGCTATTCGCCGCTCTTCGAGTCCCCCCTGGGGCTTTTCAACCGCCAGGAGGACGGACCGATCCTGGAAAGCCAGTACGGCATTCCCCGCCAACGCCTGTCCGGGGTCATGTCGCCGTGGGCGGCCAAACGGCTGCGTGCCTTCGGCGGGGACATCCGCCGCTTTCAGGTCGTTCGCCTCAGCCCGTCGCAACTGCACCAGATCGCCGTAACCAAGGTCGAACCCGGCGACGAAAACAACCAGGACATTTCCAGCCTGGTGGGCAAGGTGGACATCCGTAAGCTGGAGGATTTTTCCCAGGACGATCCCGACGCCTACAGCTACTCCGGCGGCCTCAACGTCAGCACCCAGGGCGTGCTGGAGTTCGTCGAGATGTTCAAGGCCCCCATCAAGATGCTCCACCCCCTGCTCACCGCCACCCAGGAAGGCACCTACAACGGGACCGAGGGTTTTGGCGCCATGCCCTACCAGGGGATCGTCATCGCCCACAGCAACGAATCGGAATGGGCGGCCTTCCGCAACAACAAGCGCAACGAGGCCTTCCTCGATCGCGTCTATATCGTCAAGGTGCCCTACTGCCTGCGCGTGACCGAGGAAACGCAGATCTACAAGAAACTCATGGACAGCAGCACCCTCAGCGCCGCGCCCTGTGCGCCGGACACCATGGAAATGCTGGCGCAGGTGGCCATCCTCAGCCGCCTCAAGGAGCCCGGCAACAGCAGCCTGTGGTCCAAGATGGAGGTTTATGACGGGAAAACCCTCAAGGACAAGGACCCCAAGGCCAAGAGCATCCAGGAATACCGCGATGCCGCCGGTGTGGACGAGGGCATGGACGGCCTTTCCACCCGCTTCGCCTACAAGATTCTGTCGCGTACCTTCAACTACGACGAGAGCGAGGTGGCCGCCAACCCGGTGCACTTGCTGCATGTCCTGGAAACGCAGATCCGTGCCGAGCAGTTCCCGCCGGAGACCGAAAGCCGTTATCTGGGCTTCCTCAAGACCGAGCTGGCGCCGCGTTATGCCGAATTCCTCGGTCTGGAGATCCAGAAGGCGTATCTGGAAAGCTATGGCGACTACGGCCAGAACCTCTTCGACCGCTACGTGCAGTATGCCGACTTCTGGCTCCAGGATGCGGAGTTCCGCGATCCGGATACGGGGCAGCTCATGGATCGGGCCCTGCTCAACGAAGAACTGGAAAAGATCGAAAAGCCCGCCGGCATCGCCAACCCCAAGGACTTCCGCAACGAGGTGGTGAACTTCGTCCTGCGCGTCAAGGCGGCCAATGACGGCAGGAGCCCGGCCTGGACCAGCTATGAAAAGCTGCGCGCCGTCATCGAAAAGAAGATGTTCGCCAGCACCGAGGACCTCCTCCCGGTGATCTCCTTCGCGGCCAAGGGCAGCGCCGAGGACCAGCGCAAGCATCAGGATTTTGTCGCCCGCATGCGCGAGAAGGGCTATACGGAAAAGCAGGTCCGCCTGCTGGTGGACTGGTACATGCGCTACCGCAAGCATCACTAAGGGCGATGCCCCCGGAGGGTGAAGCCATGAGCATGATCATTGATCGCCGCAGTTCCGGCACGCGCTCCGCCGCCAACCATGAGCGCCTCAATCGGCGGGTGCGGGCACGCCTCAAGGCGGCGGTGGAAAAAGTGGCGCAGTCGGGGTCCATCCCGGATCTGGCCAGCGGGGAAAAGCCCGTGCGTATCCCCGGCAAGGACCTCGCGGAGCCCAGCTTCCGCCGCGACTGGTCAGCCGGGGGCTGGGAGCGGGCCTTGCCCGGCAACAAGGAATTCGGGGTGGGCGACCAGATCCGCAAGCCGCAGGGCGGCGATGGCGGTGACCGCGGGCGGGAGGGGTCGCCGGAGGGGCTGGGCGATGATGAGCTGGACATCGTCCTGTCCGCCGACGAGTTCCTCGATCTCCTCTTTGAAGGCTTGGCGCTTCCCCATCTCCGCGATCTGGCCCAGGGGGAGATGGAGTCGTCCCAGTGGCAACGGGCGGGGTTCGTCAAGGACGGCTCGCCTTCCCGCATGCATGTAGGGCGCACCATGCGCACCGCCCGCGCCCGCCGCCTGGCCTTGCGTGCCGGTAAAAAACGCGAGCTCAAGGAACTGACCGACGCACGCGAGGCCCTGCTGGAGGAAATCCGCAGACGCATCGATGCCGGTCAGGATGTCCTGGTGGAACGCAGCCGGCTCACCGAGCTCGATGCCGAAATCACCGTCCTGGAACGCAAGATCAAGTCCATCCCCTTCATCGACGAAAGCGATCTACGTTTCGCCCACAGCGATCAACAGCCCCGTCCCATCACCCATGCGGTGATGATCTGCGTCATGGACGTCTCGGGCAGCATGGGCGAAGAGGAAAAAGATCTCGCCAAGCGTTTTTTTCTGCTCCTCTACCTCTTTCTCAAGCGCCATTACCGTGCGGTGGAGATGGTCTTCATCAAGCATCACACCGTGGCCACCGAGGCCAGCGAGGCCGAATTCTTCGGTGCCCGCGAAGGCGGCGGCACCCTCGTCTCGCCCGCCCTGAGCCTGGCCCAGGAGATCGTCACCCAACGCTTTCCGGCCAATGCCTGGAACGTCTACTTGGCCCAGGCCTCCGACGGCGACAATTACACGGGCGATACCCGCATCGTCCACGAAGTCCTCCTGCATCTCCTGCCGCAACTGCGCAATCTCTTCTATCTGGAAGTCCACCGCGACAGCGAAAGCGAACTCCTGCAACTCTACAACGATCTGGCCGAGGTCTTTCCCGAGCTGATCACTGCCCGGGCCATGGAGCGGGAAGACGTCTATCCGCTTTTTCGCGCCCTCTTCGGCGCCGAGGAGGCAGCCCATGCCTAAGCCCCTGTTTACGGACAATGAATGGACCTTTGCCCGCATCGAATCCACCACCGAGGCCATCGAACGCATCGCCGCGGAAGCGTTGCGCCTCGACACCTATCCCAACCGCATCGAGGTCATCAGCGCCGAACAGATGCTGGATGCCTATGCCTCCATCGGCCTGCCGGTCTATTACGCCCACTGGTCCTTCGGCAAGCAGCGGGCCATTGAATCGGGACAATACCGGCGCGGCGAAATGGGTCTGGCCTATGAGTTGGTCATCAATAGCAATCCCTGCATCAGCTATCTCATGGAAGAAAACACCATGACCATGCAGACCCTGGTCATCGCCCACGCCGCCTTCGGGCATAATGCCTTTTTCAAGAACAACCGATTTTTCCGGCAATGGACCGATGCGGAAGGGATCCTCGATTACCTGCAATTCGCCCAGCGTTACATCGCCGAATGTGAGACCCGCTACGGCATCGACGGCGTCGCCGAGGTGCTGGACGCCGCCCATGCCATCAGCCGCAACGGCATCGACCGCGCTCGGCGTCCCAAACGCCTATCCGCCGGCGAAGAAGAACGCCGCCGCCGGGAGCGGGAGCATTACCTGGAGCAGCAATTGCTGGAGATCTGGCGCACCATTCCCCAGGAGGCGCACGCCAACCCGCCGGCAAAAGGCGGCTTTCTCAGTGAGCCCCAGGACAATCTCCTCTATTTCATCGAGAAGAACGCCCCCCATCTGGAGACCTGGAAACGCGAAATCCTGCGCATCGTGCGCAAGATCACCCAATACCTCTACCCCCAGGGCCAGACCAAGATCATGAACGAAGGCTTTGCCTGCTTTGTGCATTACCACATCATGCACTGTCTCCACAGCGAGGGGCTGATTACGGACGGCGCCCTCCTGGAGTTCTACGCCAGCCATACGGCCGTCATCTTCCAGCCGGATTTCGATGACCCGCGTTATTCCGGAATGAACCCCTATGCCCTGGGTTTTGCCATTTTCCGCGATATCCAGCGCATCTGTCTCCATCCCAGCGAGGAAGACCGGCGCTGGTTTGCCTTTGCGGGGGATCCCGACTGGATCGGACAGATCCATTTTGCCATGCGCGAGTTTCGCGACGAGAGCTTTGTCCTGCAATACCTCTCCCCCAAGGTCATGCGCGATCTTCACCTCTTCGCCCTGCGCAACGACCCCTCTGCCGAACACTACGAAGTCTCCGCCATCCATGACGATGCCGGTTATCGGGAGGTCCGCGCCGTCCTGGCCCGGCAAATCGCGGCGAGCAGCCGGCCGCCGGACATCCAGATCGTCGAGGTGGACCGCTGGGGAGATCGGCGCATGGTCCTCCAGCAAATGGATGACAACCCCCTGCACCGTGCGGAAGCCGAGAGCACCCTGGAGCATCTCCGCTCCCTGTGGGGCTATGCAGTCCATCTGCGAGGCGACACCCTGGACGTGCTGGTCGAATAGCCGTCCTTCTCGGTTTCCGTTGCAAGTTAATCTGGCACGGAAACTGCTTCAATTGGGCTGGTAATGCTCATGATTACCCAATGAAATCATCTTTTCGTAATACTCCGCGACGCGTGTCCCGGACCATTTCTCTTGCCATTCTCGGCGCATTGCCCTTCGCCGCCGGCATTGCCCACGCGGCTCCGTTCGCGTTGCCGGCTCCCCTTACCTTCGAAGCCGGCCCCTTGGGCAAGCTCGATGTGCAGGGTATATTGAGTGGCTATGGGGTTTATCAGGACAATAAATTCGGCTCTGCTCCATTTGACGGATCGCAGATGCCGGGGGATAAAAATACCTCCGCCGATATCAGCAACGGTCAGGTGATCATCCAGAAGAACTCCGGCCTGGTGCAGTTCTATCTGCAGGCGGGTGCCTACAATGTGATGTCCTTGGGGGCCAATTTTTATTCGACGGGCACCTATACCCAAAATACCTTTGGCGCCCTTCCCGTAGGCTATCTCGAAATCGCTCCCACCGATAATTTCAATGTCCAGATCGGCAAGCTGCCGACACTGATCGGCGCCGAATACACCTTCAGCTATCAGAACTGGAACATCGAGCGCGGCCTGCTCTGGGGCCAGGAAAATGCCGTCAACAAGGGCATCCAGGCCAATTACACCATGGGGCCGGTCACCGCTTCCCTATCCTGGAATGATGGCTTCTATTCCAACCGCTTCAACTGGGTGACGGGCGCCCTGACCTGGGCCATCAACAAAGAAAACAGTGTATTCTTCCAAGCTGGCGGCAATATGGGGCATACGAATTTTGCCTATTCATCCATTGCCACCACGCCTCTGCAAAACAATGAGAGCATCTACGACCTGGGCTATACCTATACCGGTGAAAACCTCGTCGTGACGCCTTATGTGCAGTACACCTCCGTTCCGGCGAGCGCGGTCAGGGCCCTAGGTCAGGGAACCAAGGCCACCAGCACGTGGATGCCTCCATGCCCACCGGCTTTGGTTGGTCCGGCACCAGTGGCGTAGGTGGCACCCAGCTCCGGGGCATGGTGGAAGGCGGTTTCATGTTCTGAGCCCTGGGGGCTCCGCCCCCTGGGATGCTTTCATCCTGTGTTAAGAGGTGTCGTCATGAAATTGATCACAGCCATTGTAAAACCCTTCAAGCTGGACGATGTGCGTGAAGCGCTCTCGGCCATGGGGATCCAGGGCCTGACGGTGACCGAGGTCAAGGGCTTCGGTCGCCAGAAGGGGCACACCGAACTCTACCGGGGGGCGGAGTACGTCGTCGACTTCCTCCCCAAGGTCAAGATCGAGGCCGTGGTGGCCGACGAGGTTCTGGACCAGGCCATCGAGGCCATCGAAAAGGGTGCGCGCACGGGCAAGATCGGCGACGGCAAGATCTTCGTCTCCGAGGTCACCGAGGCCGTCCGCATCCGTACCGGGGAAACCGGCGCAGAGGCCTTATGAACCATCGTTCCGCTGCAACAATCGCTCCTAAAACCACAAATCGGAGGAAACTCTCATGTCTGTAGCCTGGCTCAATACCGGCGACAACGCCTGGCAGCTCACCGCTGCCACCGTCGTTGGCCTGCAAAGCATCCCCGGCCTCGTTGTCCTCTATGGCGGCATCGTCAAGAAGAAATGGGCCATCAACTCCGCCTTCATGGCCTTCTACGCCTTCGCCGCCGTCCTCATCGCCTGGATCCTCTGGGCCTATAACATGGGTTTCGGTACGGAATGGACGTCCTTTGTGGGCATGCCCCACCCCATCGCCAGCATGGGCGATGAGCTGAAACAGGCGTCCATCCCCACCTCCAGCACCCTGGCCAATTTTCCCATGGCGACCATGGTCTATTTCCAGTTCGTCTTTGCCGCCATCACCCTGGTGATCATGGCCGGGGCCTTCCTGGGACGGATGAACTTCAAGGCGTGGATGCTCTTCGTGCCCCTGTGGCTGACCTTTTCCTATACCATCGGCGCCTTCAGCCTCTGGGGCGGCGGCTGGCTCTCCACCCTGGGGGTCATCGACTATTCGGGCGGCTACGTCATCCACCTCTCGGCAGGCATCGCCGGATTCATCGGCGCCGCCATGATCGGCCCGCGCCTCAAGCGCGACCGGGAGAGCTTCCAGCCCAACAACGTGCTGATGATGCTGGTGGGAGCGGGCATCCTCTGGCTTGGCTGGAACGGGTTCAACGGTGGCGACCCCTATGCGGCCAGCCGTGACGCCGGGGCGGCGGTGCTCAACACCAATGTCGCCACGGCCATGAGCGTCCTGGCCTGGACGGTGATGGATATCTTATACTTCAAAAAGCCTTCGGTGATCGGCGCCGTGCAGGGCATGATCACGGGGCTGGTGGCCATCACCCCGGCGGCGGGCGTGGTGGACGGCTATGGGGCCCTCCTCATCGGCCTCGCTTCGGGCATCATTCCCTGGCTGAGCATGAACATCATGGGCAAGAAGCTGGCGATCTTCCGCAAGGTGGACGACACCCTGGGCGTCTTCCACACCCATGCCGTGGCCGGCCTCCTCGGCGGCGTCCTCACCGGCGTCCTTGCCACCAAGGCGGGCTGCGTGGCCTATGGGCTGAGCAACCCCGGCGGCGGCATCGACGGCAACTGGCATCAGGTGGTCCTGCAGCTTTACGGCGCGGGTTTCATCATCGCCCTCAACATCGTGGTCACCTTCATCATCCTCAAGCTCATCAGCCTGGTCGTGCCCCTGCGCATGTCCGAAGAAGAGCTTCTGGTGGGCGATGACGCCGTCCACGGCGAAGAAGCCTACGCCCTCTACGGCGACGGAGAACGTCAGCCGGTTTTGGGGGACTGAAAACCCGTAGTACCGACACGGCGGGCCCCGCCCGCCGTGTCCTCCTTTCCCGGACGGAAAACCTGCGCCCCGCGCCGAGGTGCCGTTATGTGTGATCTTGTCCCGTCCTCCGAACCGAGTCCATTCATGATCCCTGCTCCCTTGTTGGAGCGCCTGCAGGCGCTGATCCGACAGTACGATTTTTCGGCCTTTTTCGTGGCAGCGGCGGCCCTGGCCGCGGAGAGCCTGGGCGCCGATGGCGCCGCATTCATCGTCCATGAGGGCCGCTCCCTGCGTTATCTGTTCTTCCATGGCCTGCCCGCCAGCTATGAATCGTTGTCCCAGCACGTTTTTGCCGATGACGCGGGCATCAGCGGCGCGGCCTTGCACCGGGACACCGCCATCTACACCCCGGACTATCCCCACAGCATCTGGGCCATGCCCGAGTACGTTGATACCGGTCTCACGGGCAGCCTGGCCATACCGGTGCATGGCCCCGACGGCTGCAGCGGCATCCTGGCCGTTTCCTGGTTCCGCACCGCCCCGGCTCAACTCCCTGACAGCGATCTGCATCTGGCCCAACTCTTGGCCGACATGCTCGGCGCCGCCTGGTATCGGATGGGGATCGAGCAGCACCTGGAGCGGATCGCCACCTGCGATGTCCTCACCGGCATCCCCAACCGTTACCAACTCGAAGAGCGCATCGCCGCCGCCTGTGCCCGGGCGCAACGCAACGAGCGCATGTTGGCCATCATCGTGCTCGACCTGGATGGCTTCAAAGGGGTCAATGACACCATGGGGCACCAGGCAGGCGATCGCCTCCTGCGGGAGATCGTCAGCCGGCTCCAGGACGTCATGCGCTCGGGGGACACCCTGGTGCGCTATGCCGGCGACGAGTTCGTTCTCATCGTCGAGAACCTGCGCCGCTTACGCGATCTCGAAGAACTCATGACCCGCATCATGACGGCCTTGAACATCCGCATGGGCGTGAATGAGCAGCGCATCGGCATTACCGTCAGCGCCGGAGTCAGCGTTTATCCCCTGGACGATGTCGCCCCCGCGGAATTGCTCCACCGCGCCGACCAGGCCCTCTACCGGGCCAAGAGCGAGGGCGGCAATGGCTGGCGAAGCTACGATCAAGGCGAGGACCAGCGCGTCCGGGCGCGGCAACGGCTGCGCGGCGAGTTGGATCGCGCCCTGCAAGAGTCCGAATTCCTCCTCTACTGGCAGCCCATCATCTCCCTGCGTACGGGTCGTTGCGTGGGGGCCGAGGCGCTGTTGCGCTGGCAACACCCCAGCCGCGGACTGCTCCTGCCCGGCGCCTTTTTGGACGTGGCCGAGGATTCTCCCATCATGCAGCGCATTGGTCAGTGGGTGATGAAGACCGCCTGCCGTCAAGGAGAAATCTGGTACGCCGAGGGCATGGACTTGGACATCCACATCAACCTCGCCGCCCGTCAAGTGGAAAACCACCGCCTCTGCGACGACCTGCGTCGCACCTTGAGCGCTTGCCCCGGTCTTCCTCCCGCAAAACTCTGCTTGGAACTGGTGGAACGCATCGCCTTGCGGGATATCCAAAAAACGACCCGACTCATTGCCGATTGTCGGAGCATGGGGGTGCATTTTGCCCTGGATGACTTCGGTACCGGCCCGGCGGCCCTGCAATATCTGTTGGAGCTGGATTGCGGCCAGATCAAGATCGACCACAGCTTTGTCATCCCCATGGCGCGCAGCCGTCGCCATGCGCAACTGGTGCAGGCGATGATCCAGATGGCCCACGCCCTGGGTGTGATCGTCACTGCAGAGGGCATCGAGGACGAAGAAAGCCAGCGATTATTGCGCGATATGGATGCCGAGCAGGGGCAGGGATTCGGCATTGCCAAGCCGATGCCGGCCAGCGATTTCAGCATCTATTTACGCGCTCTACCCAAGAATTTGTGAGCATGCGACAAAGGTGCACGGCCTGTTGTTTGCCGTGTTGACGGATTTTGCACGAGGCAGATCATTTCTTTCAAGGGGATCCAGTGAATTTGCAAAACAACGATCAGGATGATTTGAAACATCTATCCAAATTCATGGTTGGCCTGCAACAGGACCAGGAGCGCTTGCGCGACATACAGGCCAAGTACGACCATTTGACCTTGCTGGGGCAAATGTTGAGTGCGGGCACCGACATCACCAGCATGCGCACCGACTTCAACACCCTGGCCGGAATCCTCCTCGGTCAATTGGCCAGCGAATTGCACAACAAGGCTATACTCAATCTGAAATCGACGGCGCGGATAGCCATAGACATCTTGATCCGCAACCTCTTTGAACGCACTGCGGATATTGGTTTTCTCGCCACCGATAGTGATATCTGCGCCTACGCGCAGGCCTGCGAGCAAGATCCGCTGGCGGTCCGTGTGGACGACCCGCAGCGAGCCGCCCTACAGGCACGCTTCCGGGAATATGTGCGTAAATATTCCGTATATCATGACATCATATTGCTCGCCCCGGATGGGAGCATTCTGCTACGGCTCAATGGCGATAGCGTTGGAACCCGTTCGAGCGATCCCCTGATTGCCGCGTCGCTGAGCACTGCCGATGCCTATGTCGAGACGTTCCGCCCCACCGATCTCCTGCCTGGAGACGATTCTCCGCTGATTTATTCTTACCGGGTGATGTCCAAGGACGGGAGCCGGCCGATCGGCGTATTATGCTTATGCTTCCGTTTCCAGGACGAGTGCCAGCGGATATTCAGAAATCTGGTGGCAGAATCCGACTGGACCGTGGTCACCATTCTCGATGCGGATGGACGAATCATCGCGAGCAGCGATGTTTACCAATTCCCAGTTGGCGCAAGGATAGCGCAGGTAAAGGATGATGCGTGCCGCATTACCCGTTTTGCCGGCCGGGAATATCTGGCGACGACGCAACAGACCCAGGGCTATCAAGGCTATATGGGGCCAGGCTGGCAGGGCCATAGTCTGGCGCCGTTGAATCATGCGTTCGAGATGGCCATCGCCCATGAAATCGCCCGGGTTCCGGAACCCATCCTGGCCGGCGTGCTGGAGACCGCGAGTCTGTTCTCCCCCGATCTCAGGGCCATTCCCCTGCGCGCCGCCAGCATTCAACGGGAGCTCAACCGGGCGGTGTGGAATGGAAATGTCTGGCTCTCCCGGGACAGCCATGCCCTCAACACCTCCTTTGCCAAGGTGTTGCTGCGGGAGATAGGCAATACGGGTGTCCATACCCTGGATGTTTTCAGCCAATCCACCACCAACCTGTACAAAACGGTGGTATCGTCGGTCCTTTACAACTGCTCGTTACAGGCTGCCTTGGCCATCGACATCATGGATCGCAATTTGTATGAGCGGGCCAATGATTGCCGTTGGTGGGCACTGACCAGCGCCTTCCGGGAAGCCCTGGACCAGCCGGAGGAGGTGCAGGAACAGCAGCGGCAGCGACTCGGAGCGATCCTGACCGGCATCAATAGACTCTACACGGTCTATCACAATTTGATGATCTTTGATCGCGCAGCGAAAGTCGTCGCGGTGTCCAATCAGGCTTATAGCCATATGCTGGGAAAGACGTTGCAAACGGCCTGGGTAATGCCTACCCTCGGCCTGAGCGATAGCCAAGGCTATTGTGTGTCCGCTTTTGAGCCCAGCGAGTTGTATACCGGCCGCCACAGCTATATCTATGCCGCCGCTATACCCGCACTGAATGGTACCGGCACGGTCGTCGGCGGCGTGGCCATTGTCTTTGATTCCACCCCGCAATTGCGGGCGATGCTCCTCGACGCATTGCCGCGGAACAGGGATGGATCCTTCGTGGAAGGGGCCTTCGCCATCTTTGCGGAACGCAATGGCCATATTATCGCGAGCAGCGACGACACCATTGCGCCGGGAACGGCGTTGGCAATAGGGCGCGAGTTTTTTGACCTAAGGGTTGGCGAAGGCTATGCCAATATCATCGAATTCAACGGCAGGTATTATGGTGTCGGCTCGCGTATGTCATCGGGGTACAGGGAATACAAGGGCGAAGTGGATGCCTATCGCAATGACATCGTCGCGCTGGTGCTGGTGCCTCTTTCCAAGCGCTTGAGCCAATATGATGTGCATGATGCGGCGCAGCGTCAGGCGCGCAACGATTATTCTCCCTATCGACCAAGCGGAGATGACGTTGCAGAAGTAGCCAGCTTCTATGTGGGTGACGGCTGGTACGGCATCCGCCTGGAATATGAGATCGAGGCCATCGATGCACAGCCGATCACCAGGATTCCCGAGGCGCCGTCCTGGATATACGGCTGCATCGTCCATCAAGATCAGGTCATTCCCATCATCGATCTTGCGTCATTCCTCCCCGGCGCTGCGGCAACGGCGGGTGATCGGCAGATTGTGGTCATCAGAGGGCCTGGAAAGCAGATGTGCTTTGGTTTTATCGTAGACGAACTGGGGGACATGCGAGAGATCTCCCTGTCTCAACTGGAAGCGGTACCGACCTCCGTGGGGGGTACTACCGCCCTGATAGAAAGTCTCGTCAAGCCCCAGGGGGCGGATCCGGACCAGCGGATCCTGATGATCTTATCGGTGCAGCAGCTCCTGGAGCGCCTCTCGCCCCTGGAGAGCGCGATGCAAAGCGCCGCTTTGCCGTAATGGACCTAACAGACATGCACCCGGTGCACCCCGTCATCATGAAACGGGTTTCACAATTGGTAGGAGCGGCCCATGGCCGCGACCTGCTCGGGGCGCCACCACCAGTGGTCGCGGGCATGGCCCGCTCCTACGACATTTTATCGTGGACAGCAGTTCGTTGTTTCTTGTTAAAAACGCCGGTGGGCGGATCTACCAATAGGATGAACAGGGGATTCCGATGAGCGATATTCTGGTTTTGCAGCACCATCCCGAGGAAGGGCTGGGGTTTCTGCGGGAGATCTTCCTGGAAAGGGGCCATCGTCCCGTCATCCATCGGCTCGATCTCGGGGCGGCCGTACCCGAAAACAGCAATGGTTATTCCGGTCTGGTCATCATGGGCGGGCCCATGAGTGTCAACGACGAAGATCGCCATCCCTGGCTCGTGGAGGAAATGCGCCTGATCCGTGCGGCCGTAGAGGCAGGGCAGCCTACCCTGGGGCATTGCCTGGGTGGGCAACTCATCGCCAAGGCCATGGGCGGCCAAGTCTTCGCCAATCCGGCAGGGCCGGAGATCGGCTGGTTTCCGGTGGAGAAGACCGCTGCCGGATACGACAGTTCCTGGCTGCAAGGGTTGCCGGAATCCTTCCCCCTTTTCCATTGGCACGGGGAGACCTTCGCGCCGCCCGAGGGCAGTACCCCGCTCCTGTCCAGCGCCCTTTGCGCCCATCAGGCCTTCGCCATCGGCCAGCATTGCCTGGCCCTCCAGGGCCACCCCGAGGTAACCGCTGCCGTCGTCCGGGCATGGACCGAGGCCATGGCGGGCGACCTGCAAAGGCCCGGACCCGGCGTGCAATCGGCAGCGGAGATCACCCGGGATTTGGCCCGAAGGTGCGCCGATTTGGCGGCCATAGCCCGTGTATTATATGCCCCGTGGCTGGAGCTGCTGCCGCAATAAGGATTGTTGGCGGCCACTATGAATATTCATTGAACATCCCCACGGCTAACGAAATTTTGTAAAAATGGAAAGTTGGAATCGATGACTGCCTCTCGTCACCGCCTCGAGGAGATGACCTATATGAAGGTTTCGCATAGTTATCAAAAGGAATACATTGATTTGGACGCCCTGCGTTTGGCCATCCCGCAAGTGCGCGGGGTGGTGCTGCTCAACCGCGACGGTTTGGCCATGGCCGTGAGCGGGATGACGGAAGAAGGCGGGGATCTCCTGGCGACGACCGCGGCCGGCGCATGGTTTCTCCTGCAACGGACCCTGGCGGCGGCAAGCGGTATGGGAAACGAGGAGGTCCTGGTGAGCGGCGGCGACCACGCCCTGCTGGTTCTGCCCTTTCGTGCCTTTCTCCTCTGCGCCCACATCCATCCGGATACCCATGGGATTCGGGATGCGGTACGGCGCTATCGCTGGGGGGAGGGCTAGCCCCCCCTTCAGTCCGTACCCGCGGGGGAATGGCGTGTAGTTGGCGCAGGACCGACGGTATCCGGTCCATCCCAGGATGGCTTATTGGGCGCGATGTTTTCCATTGGTGCGCCCATGACGCCGGGAATGGGGTCTTCCTTGTGGATGGCATAATCGCCGATTTCCAGGTCTGCATCTTTCATGCGCAGCGGCATGAAAATGGCCAGAATTTTTAGGATAAGAAAAGTCATCACGGCGTTGAAGAGCACAATGACTGCGAGAGCGACGAACTGGTGCCACAACTGGCTAAAACCGCCACCGTAGAGCAGACCATCGACGGAGATATCGGCCGTTTTGCCTACGCCGTAGTACAGTACCATGCGCGGATCGCCCAGGATTCCCACCAGTAACCCCCCCACGGCACCTGCCACGGCATGGGTGTGGAGAACACCCAGGGTATCGTCCACCTTTCCCAGCCAAGTCCTGGGGCCGATCTTGTTCATGGTGATCCACGGAATCATCCCGGCGGCGATGCCAAGGATCAGGGCACCCCAGCCGTTGAGAAAACCAGCGGCCGGGGTAATGGCTACGAGCCCGCAAATCATGCCGTTGATGGCACCCACCATGGAAGCCCGGTCCAGGAAGGCCATGTCCATGAACAGCCAGGTGAGCAGCGCTGTCGCCGTTGCCAGGTTCGTATTTAATACCGCGGCGGCCATGTCCTGATTGGCGAAGTAGGGGTCACCGCCGTTGAAGCCGTTCCAACCCAACCATAAAAGGCCAGCCCCGGCCATGGCCATGATGAGGTTGTTGGGTGGGAAATCCACGCGGTCCGCATAGAGACGAGGGCCGATGACCGCCGCCGCTACGAAGCCGGAGATCCCGGCTGCTACATGAATGACGTAGCCGCCCGAATAATCCACCGCGCCCAATTGCGCCAGCCAGCCCCCGCCCCAGAGCATGAAGGCCCCCACGGAATAGACCAGCGCCGACCATACCGGCACAAAAATCATCCATGCCTTGAAGTTCATGCGCCCCAAAATACCTCCAGCCAAAAGGATGGGCGTAATGGCCGCAAAGACAAACTGAAAATAAATGAGCGCCGACTGGGGAAAGGCGAAATCGGGCATGCTGCCTTGCAGCAGCGGCACATGGGCTTGGCCAATACTATCCAGCGCATCCATGGCCGGGCGGGGCATGCCAAAGAGATTGGAAAGAATGCCCGGCCCCAAGTGCACCGGCTCACCGAAGCCAATGCTGAATCCCCCCAGCATCCAGGTGATGAGCACTGCCGAAAAAGCATACAAAACCATCATGGCCGAGTTGAGTGCCCATTTCTTTTTGACCAGGCCACCGTAGAGAATGGCTAGACCAGGAATACTCTGCAAACCCACCAACGTCGCCGCCATAATCTGCCAGGCGGTATCCCCAGGGCTCAAATACGCCGGATGCGCTGCATACATGTGTGTTCTCCATGTCATGGATAGGGTGATATTGATTGATTATTCCTGAAATATCGGCCAGCGGATCTTCAATGGTGGAGCGATCTTCAGATATAGCGACGATATACTTGCATGAGCATGTCCACTTCCTCTGGCTGGGGTGGGCGCCAGCCATGGATGCCCAGCTCATCCAGGATTTGTTGTCCTTTTCCCTCGCCAACAATCCCATCGAACAAACCGGCGATAGCAGGGGATTCGCGCTGCCGGTGTGGCGCCACGCAGAGGGCATGGAAGGCAAAATCTGTTTGCGTCTCGTCCATCACCCGCAAATCCTCCCGCGTGAGCGCAGCCAGGCCGGCAAATACCCGTTTGGGCAATATCACCAAATCCCCCATCCCGCGCAGCAGCATTTGCACCACCTTGATGTCGTTGCCGGCAAAAAGATAATTGGCCTGTTCCGAGGGGAAACCGCTTTCATCCATGAGCAGGCGGCCAAGTAAATAGACATAGCTTTCGAGCCTGGCTGTGAGAATTTTTGGTCGTTCGAAATCTGCCCAGGATTGGCGGTGATCATCGCCACGGCAGACGATCACCGCTTCGTCAGCGGGACACAAAGGGAAACGCAAAACGGAAAATCCTTGGGATACAAGAGAGCAAACATCGAAAGGTGATACGAAGGCGATATCTGCGTGCTCGGGAGGCGCCATATATTCCTGATCCAGTGCGCCGAAGCGCGGCTCCAAACGCAGGAGCCGTCCCCAGCGCCGCTGCAGGTAGGTGTTGAGGAAATACCAGCCTTCCAGTTGCGCCCGCTCCTGCAGGTTGACCGAGAGGCGCATAAAGTCTTCGCCGGAGGGCTTTGCCAGCACCGGCGGAGCCGCTGCCGCCACGCTGTTCACCGGCATCGGAAGCCCTGCGGCAGGGGGGGATTCCGGCGGAGTTGGCACTGCGGCGCCGATTAAATATTGATTCACTCCGGTCATTTTGAAGAGCATGGCCGTCATCCGGTTCATGCCAGTAGCAGTCAGTCTGGCACCTTGGCCATGGAGGTCTCGAAATACGGTGAGCAGCAAGGCCAATCCCATGGAATTGACGCGTTGCACGCCAGAAAAATCCAAAACGGCGTTGCCATGGATGACACGGAGTTGCCCCAGGATCTCCTTGGCATCACCATCAATGACCCCCTTGAGATGAAAGACGGCAGACGTATCTGCGGGGTGCTGTGCATGGATTTCAAGCATGCTCATGGCTCCACTCGTGAATGTCGTTGTGGTAAAGAAACTGGAAGGATGGATAACGGTCATCGGTGGGGGAACGATCAAGATTTACGAAGACCGTCAGACGGCTCTCTCGCCCAGGTACAACGCGTATCTGCAGATAATCCGCGAAACGCCAGAGGAGATAGAGCCCACCGCCACCGATGCCCGGCAGCAATCCATCCCCCTCCAAATAGGCCGTCAGCCGCTGCAAGAAGATTGCCGGCGTCAGCGTGCCCCAACTGTCCATCATCTGTAGAGCGAAGACATTATCCTGGCGCGCCAGGCGGAGATGGGCCCTTTCCTGTTCGCCCAAAGTACGGGGTGTACCCTTGGCGTAGAGCGCCGCGCCGCGCGTATCCCGCGGCGCGGCATAGAGGGCATTCTCCACGAGTTCGTCCGCCATGAGGGTGAGTGTGTCACTCCAAATCTCGGGAGCTTGGGCTTCCTGCAACCATACCGCAGTGGCTGTCAGGATACCGTCCTTGTCTGCGGACTGGGTGAGGGGCAATTGGATCGGGGCAGCGGCATTCATAAATACCGACAGCTCGTCGTCTGTCTCCTGGTGTGCCGTCAACAGTCGCTCCCAGCCCAAAATCTGCAAAAATGGATCCGGGGAGACCAGCACCCGCCGCAATCCGTCCCTTGCCATGCGCGGCAGAAGTACCTGCCAACCCTCCTCAGCGAACAGGACGAGATGTTGACGGGAGAGCCGGGGGGAAAGCCTTTCGGCTTTTTGCTGGTAGAAACTCTGGGCTATGCGTACGATTTCCCGAATTTCTTGATCAGCGACATGGGGTAGCTCGGGCAGGCGTTCATCGTGGCGCAGTACCATGATCGTCATGTCATCCTCGAAATCTTCGCGCTCGCAGTACGTCCGCAGGATCTGAAATAACCCGTCGCGCAGGGCTTCATCATTCCCTTCGGCCAACTGTGCCAAGGCGGCTTCCAGGCGCTCGTAACCGAAGGGCTCACCCGCCGGAGAAATCTCCTCCACCCAACCATCGCTGATGAGCAACAAACGGCTGCCCAAGGGGATATCCCATTGTTTGACGGCGACCCCAGCCGATGCCTCTTGGCCGAGAGGAAGCCCGCCAATATCCAGCAACTCCCAGCGTCCGTCTGGCCATTGCAGATAGGGAAATTGATGTCCGGCATTGGCCACCTGCAGGATGCCGCGGCGAAAATCAACGGCGGCACAGACCATCGTCATGAGGCGCAAGCCTTGGGCGGTGCCCAGAATGGCGCCATTCAAGCGGGTGAGAATTTTTTCCGGACATCCAATACCTTCCTCACGGAGTTGGTTGACCGCGGCCTTGGCTACGGCGACGATGCTCCCGGCCGCCAAACCGTGGCCGCTGACGTCACCAAGGAGTGCCACCGCCGCGTGGGCGGTGGCATAGCTGTCGAAATAATCGCCCCCCACCTCCGAACTGGTAATGCTGGTCGCCAGACCGGAAAGGCCCGGAAGGGAAATGGTCCGCTGTCCGAGGTAAACGGCATGAAGCGTCGCAGCCTGCTGGGCCTCATCGCGGAGGCGATCGCTCAGCAACTGGGCTTGCTGCAAAGCGCCCTGCAAGGCCACCTGGGCCTGTGCCCGTTCGGTGACGTCCACGCCCATGGCTACCTGCAGGAGTTCGCGTCCGCTGACATCGCGCACCGCCGTCGCCGACCAGGCCATGACCCTGGTTTCGCCGGTCGCCGTGTACGCCGGGATTTCGAGAATGCGGTCAGGATCACTATCGGCCAATAGAAGCGCCATGGCCGGACGATCTCCCTCGGCCACCAGCGTCGCAAGCAAAGAGTGCCCGAGTAGTTGCGTCCGCGGCCACTGCAGAAGACTTTGGCAATGGTGATTAGCCAAAACGATGCGTTGCCCGGCGTCCACGACCAGGATCACCACTCGCGCGGTGTTGATCACATCCTCGTTGAACTCGCCGGCACGGGCGAGGGCTAGGGCACGTTCCCTGCTTTGCCGGCCGATAGGCCGCAGAATGCCCAGCCAGGCATAGAGGAAAGCAAAGAACAAAGCCGCGGCGCCCCCCAGCAAGAACTCTTGCCCGTAGCGCAGATCGTCGGCCGCCTGGGCTCGATAGTGGGTAGCGGCGGAGGAAAAAAAGCCTTCGACCTGCCCGATATCGTCCGTTCTGCCCTGCAAGACAGCATTCAGCGCATCGACCAGGGTTTGATTGAACGCAAGGGCTTTTTCATAGGGGGAGAGAAAGCGGCCACCGGAATTCTCCCGCATATCCATGATCCGGGCCTGTGCCATGCGCAGATCGTTCCATTGGGTGTCTGTGGCCCGCCCTTTCTCCACGGTGAGTACGCTTGCGGCCAAGCGCTGATAATGTTGTGCATCCACCAGGGCCTTGCCGTGCCAGGCTAGGGATTCCCACACCCCGATACCCGCGATCGCCAACAAAAATGCCGGAAGCCAGAGCGCAATGAAGGTACGGCTGCGCACATCCTCCACAGCCTCCAAATTCGCCCGATAAAACGAACCGATGGGCACACGCTCGGCAAGGCGGACATTTTCCGGCATGGCGAATCCTATTGCTGGACGGGAAGTTCAGCCGATCAAGCAAAGGCCATGCCGAAAAAATATTGTCGCGTCTTCGCACTCACCGTTCTGGGTAGATATCCCCACCATCTATATCAGTCAGGCTTTGCATTCGATTTCTACATTGGTAAGAGAGTTATCCTACGGTTGGCATTTTATCGGCAATGATGGAGGAATCATGCACCATGATGGAGAGTTTCCGCGCCAGATGCCCCACTATAGGGCGTCTCTTGATCATGAAATTTCTCTCCCTGTTTGGGTGCCTGGGTGCGCCGCTACCCGCCGCCCGTTCAAAACAGGAAACCGGTTTCTACGAGGGCACGAGCCTGAGTAGGATTGTTCCCCTGCGGGCCAAAGACATCGCCCTGGGTGTAGTTGGTTGCCTGCACAGAGAAAAACTCGGCGCGGGCAAAGAAGTCCTGGTCCTGGTAAGTCGGCGTAATCGTGATCGACCAGGCCTTGCTGCCAGGGCATACTAATGGGCAGAGGCATAGATCTTGTGCAAGGCCAAATTGAGCTTGAGGACGTTCACCACCGGCTCGCCGATGAAACCCAACAGCGGTTCCGTGGTGTTGTCCCGAATCAATCGGCGCAGCGTGTTCTCGGCAATACCGCCAGCCTTGACGACCCTGGGAAGCTGGTAGAGCGCCGCGGCAACACTGATGTCCGGATCGAGACCGCTGCCGGAAGAGGTGACCAGATCCACCGGGATGTGGCCCTCGGCATCGGGATTGGCCTTGCGTAGCGCCGCCACCCGCTTCTGCACGTGCTGCAACAGCTCAGGGTTATTCGGCCCGAGGTTGGATGCGCCCGACGCTTCGGCGTCATAGGGCACCGGTGAGGTTGCCGAAGGGCGGCTCCAAAAATACCGGGGTTCCCGGAAATATTGCCCAATCAAGGCAGATCCGACCACCTTGCCGTGGACTCTCAGCAATGAGCCATTGCTCTGGTAGGGAAACACGATCTGCCCTATCCCCGTCATTGCCAGCGGATAAATCAAGCCGGTAATGACTGCGAGCGCCACAAATAACAGCAATGCCGATTTCAAATCCCTGATCATGGTGTTATCCCCTCACAATAAACCCAACAGAATGTCGATCAGCTTGATGCCGATAAAAGGCGCAATAAGGCCGCCCATGCCATAAATCCAGACATTGCGCCGGAGGATATGCTGGGCGGAATCGGCGCGGAACTTGATGCCCTTGAGCGCCAAGGGAATCAACAAGGGAATGATCAAGGCATTGAAGATCACTGCCGCGAGGATGGCATGCTGCGGTGAGCTCAGGCCCATGATATTCAACAGGCTCAGTTGCGGATAAGTGGAAACGAAAGCCGCCGGGATGATGGCGAAGTACTTGGCCACATCGTTGGCCACGCTGAATGTAGTCAGCGCTCCCCGGGTCATCAGGAGTTGTTTGCCGATTTGCACGATCTCCAGCAGTTTGGTCGGGTTGGAATCCAGGTCCACCATATTCGCCGCCTCCCGGGCGGCCTGGGTGCCGCTCGCCATACACAAACCCACATCGGCCTGGGCCAGAGCCGGCGCATCATTGGTGCCGTCCCCGGTCATGGCAAGCATGTAGCCCTGATTTTGGTATTCGCGAATGCGCGCGAGTTTGGTCTCTGGTTTGGCCTCGGCCAAAAAGTCATCCACTCCGGCCTCTGCGGCAATGGCGGCGGCGGTCAGGGGGTTGTCTCCGGTCACCATGACGGTTCGAATACCCATTGCGTGCAGTTCCGCAAAGCGCACTTTGATGTCGCGCTTGACAATATCCTTGAGCTCCACCGCGCCCAGTGCCCGGGCGTCGGCGCAGACCGCCAAGGGGGTCGCGCCCATGCCCGCGATTTTCTGGATGACCGCATCCAATTCCTCGGGCCACGTACCGCCCTGGGATAGCACCCATTCCTTCATGGTATCCGGGGCCCCCTTGCGCAACTGTATCCCCGACCAATCCACACCGCTCATGCGCGTTTCGGCGCTGAAGGCCACCAGTTTGGCGCCATCCGGCAATTTATCGTTGATCTGCGGAAATCTTTCCCCGGCCAAGCTGACGATACTCTTGCCTTCGGGCGTGTCGTCCGCCAGGGAAGCGCGCCGCGCGGCGGCCGCCAATTGCTCTTCCATGGCGTCTTGAACCGGATGGAACGCGACGGCTTCGCGATTGCCGTAGGTGATGGTGCCGGTCTTGTCGAGGAGGAGCACATCCACGTCTCCGGCCGCTTCGATGGCACGGCCCGACGTGGCGACCACATTGGCGCGCAACAGGCGCATGATGCCGGCGATACCAATGGCCGGGAGGAGGGCACCGATAGTAGTGGGGATCAGGCATACCAACAAAGCCACCAGTACCGTGATGCTGATGACGTTACCCGAATGACTCGCATCGTGCACGCTGTACCAGGAGAAGGGATACAGGGTGATCGTGACCACCAGAAACACCAGGGTCAAAACGACCAGCAGGATGCTCAAGGCGATTTCATTGGGGGTCTTCCGGCGGGCAGCCCCTTCCACCATGGCGATCATCCGATCGAGAAAGGAGTTGCCGGCTTCGCTGCTGACCAGAATGATCAGCCAGTCGGAGAGGACGCGGGTGCCACCGGTAACGGCACTGCGATCCCCCCCTCCTTCGCGGATCACCGGGGCGCTTTCCCCCGTGATGGCGCTTTCATCCACCGCGGCGACACCCAAGATGGCCTCCCCATCGGTGGGCACGATGTCGCCGGCCTCGACCAGAACGAAGTCGCCGCTGCGCAGGCTGGCGCCCAGGACTTCGTGGTAAGGGGCCTCCCGAAGTGGCTTGTGGAGTTTTTTGGCCTTCACCTCTTGACGGGTCTGCCGCAGACTGTTGGCCTGCGCTTGCCCCTGCCGCTCCGCCAGGGCTTCGGCGAAGTTGGCGAACAGCAGGGTCAGCCACAGCCACAAGTCAATGACGCCGGTGAATATCGCTTCTTCGGAACGGCTGGCGAGATCCCGAAAGAAAAGCGCCAGTACCAGCCAGGAACCGATATACACGACGAACATCACCGGGTTGTGCCATTGCCTTTGGGGGGTCAGCATACGAAGACTATCCCATAGGGCGCCTTTCGCCTGTTGCTTCCAGTCGATTCCAGGAACTTTATGTGCGTGAAGATCATCCATGATCGTTCCTCAATGAGTCGTCAAAGTCGTGGCGAAGGGCGCCAACTGCTCGGCAATGGGCCCCAGCGCCAAAGCGGGGAAGAAATTGAGCGCCCCGACCAGCAGGACCACACCCACCAGCAAACTGATAAAAATAGGCGTATGGGTGGCGAGGGTCCCCGCGCCCGCCGGGACCTTCTGTTTGCCTGCCAAGGAACCAGCCATCGCGAGCAGGGGCAAATAAGCCCAATACCGCCCGAACAGGATGCAAAGTCCGGTGATGAGATTGTAAAAACGGGTATCGGAACTCAGCCCGCCAAAGGCGCTGCCGTTGTTGTTGGCGGGACTGGTAATGGCGTAGAGCATCTCGCTGAAACCATGGGGTCCCGGATTGAAGACGCCCGCGCGGCCCGCCGCCGTACTGACGGCAATGGCCGTGCCAATAAGCACAAGCAGGGGCATGACCAGGATGGACAGCGAGGCCATCTTGATCTCGAAGGCCCCGATCTTCTTGCCAAGGAACTCCGGGGTACGCCCGACCATCAGGCCACCCAGGAAGACCGCGAAGATCGCAAAAGCCAGCATGGTCGCAAGGCCGGTTCCCACTCCGCCAAAGACCGTCTCACCCATCTGCATGAAAAAGAGGTTCACTCCGCCCGACAAGGGCATAAAGGAGTCGTAGGCGCTATTCGCCGCTCCCGTCGAAGTGGCCGTCGCCAGACTGCCAAACAAGGCGGATGCTGCTGCGCCAATCCGGTCCTCCACCCCCTCCATGTTGCCGCCACCCGTCAGGCTCGGAAGGTTGGCCTGCGTAACCCCCAGATGAGCAAGCAGCGGGTTTCCTAGCAAATCAAAATGCTCGCTCGCCAGAGCCAGGGGAATGAACAGCACGAGCATCGCTGCGAGGATGGCCCACGCCGTGCGCCGCGCCTTGGCCATGTGCCCGAACAAAAACACCAGGGCCGTGGGGATCAGGATCATGGCGACCATCTCCAGAAAGTTGGTCAGGGCCGTCGGATTCTCGAAGGGGTGGGCATCATTGGCATTGAAGAATCCACCGCCGTTATTGCCCAGCATCATGATGGCCTCTTGCGAAGCCACCGGGCCAACCGCGAACACTTGATGTGCGACTTGTTTACCGCCGGAAGAAAACGGGGCGATCAGATGGGCCTGGATATAAGAGGATAGAGTCTGTATGACACCCTGCTCCATGAGCACGAGGGCAAAGATGAACGATAGGGGCAGGAGCACGTAGAGGACAGTACGGGTCATGTCCACCCAGAAATTCCCCAGATCGGCCGTTTTCTGACGGGTTATGCCACGAATGATGGCGAGGACGATGGTGATTCCCGTCGCCGCCGACAGAAAATTCTGCACGGTCAACCCCAGCATCTGTGAGAGATAGCTCATGGTGGATTCGCCGGCGTAATCCTGCCAGTTGGTGTTGGTGACGAAGCTGACGGCCGTATTGAATGACGAAGCACCGGGTACGCCGGGGAAATGCTCCGGGTTGAGCGGCAAGGCGCCTTGCACCAGCAATAACCCGTACAAGAACACCCCACCGAATAAGTTGAATATCAGCAGAGCGATGGCATAGCGCTTCCAGTCCATCTCCTCGTTCGGGCGGATACCGGAAATTCTGTAGAGCACATTTTCTACGGGAGCAAGAATCCGCGACGCCCAGAAACGCTCTCCGGAATAAACCATGTGCATATAGCGGCCGATAGGGACGGCCAGGAAAATGGTAACCAGCAACACCGCAGAGGTGAGTGCAATGGCCAGATTCATAGGAATCGCTCCGGATAAATCAAAAACGCCAAGAGATAAATGAACAGGGCAGCACCAACCAACAAGCCGATCCAGACGAATGCATTCATCGTTTCCCCTCCAATCGTCCCAACATCCATACGACCCCTATAGATGCCATGAAAAACCCGATGATGATGATCAAGTAAATCAATTCCATCATATCCATGTTGCCCTCGTGTCCTTATTACGCCGTCCCCAACGAATACTTGGTGGCGACATGAAGTTGTTGTCAGCCCTACCCTGCGCAGGGGCAATGATAGTAATAATGCCTGTAAAAATTCTATATAAATAGCGTATAAATGGCGTATAAATCGGCTGGTGGCCGTGGCAGTCTCGAACGGGCGCCGCGCGAACCGGTGCTTTGGCTTCCGTGCGGCTCTGGCTTGAGCTCAACGGCTTTGGCGAGTTCATGGGGTATCTCAGGATACGACGCGCTTCTCGCGATCCAATCCCTGGTTGGGCATGGCGAATTCAGACGACTACGAAGGGGCGCCTCGAAAAACTCCCCGGTGTGATCTGATTGGGTAAAATATGGCTGGCACGAACGACAGGCGGCATAGGGGGGATGATCGCGCGCAGGACGGCCATCAAAAACGATCTTCTCGCTGGTGACATTCGGGATCAAAAGACGGTCAGCGTGGATCGCAAGCACAAGCTCATCCGAAACTGGATGGCTGAGACGGCCAAGGTCCACGACTCCCAGCACCTGGAAGCGGTGCTCGACGACTGGAACACCAGCGCCGAGATCTACGCGGACAAGGGATATGTCGGCGAGGAGCGCGAAGCGCGGCTCAGGGAGCAGGGTATCGGCCCCAGATTCAGCGCAAGGGGAAGCCAAGCAAGCCGCTATCGGCCCGGCCGCAAGGGCGGAACCGGCGCATCGCTAAGATCCGGGCTCGGGTGGAGCACGTCTTTGCGGCCATTGCTCAGATGGGCGGTAAGGGTATCCGGACCATCGGCCAGTCCCGGGCGACCTTCGCCATCGGCATGATGGTCCTCGTCTACAACATACGCCCTTTTGGCCTTCCTGGCGGGGTAGTCTGCCCAAAATCAGAAAATGGTCGCAAAAAGGCCGGAAAAGGCGAGAAAACGGGGTTAAAAGCATGCGAACCAAGCCCCCGAAGCCGCTACGTCTCGGCTGTGCCTCAAAAAAGGCCGCTTATTCGGGGTCCCCTATATTAGTGCATAACCGATGCTTCCAACAGGGTAATGGCGGTGTGGTGGCCACCCGGCGGCTCACCGGGCCTCCCCCGGCGTGATCGCCTTCCGCCGCAATGGCACCCAGCGCTCCTTGAGCCCCTCGAAGAAGACATAAAACGCCGGCGTTACATAGAGGGTGAGGAACTGCGAGACGATGATGCCCCCTGCCACGGCGATGCCCAGGGGGGTGCGCGACCCGGAGCCTGTGCCGAAGCCGATGGCGATGGGGAGGATGCCGAGGACGGCGGCGAGGTTGGTCATCATGATGGGGCGAAAGCGGGTCACGCAGGCATCGACAATGGCATCCAGGGCGCTGGCTCCTTCGCGGCGGCGGGCGATGGCGAAGTCGATCATGATGATGCCATTCTTCTTCACCAGCCCCACCAGCATGATGATGCCCACGAAGCTGAAGAGATCCAGTTCCTTGTGAAAGATCCACAGCGCCAGCAGGGCGCCGAAACCGGCCAGGGGCAGGGCGGTGAGGATGGTGAGGGGGTGGATGAAGTCCTCGTAGAGGATGGCGAGGATGGCGTAGATGAGGGCCACGGTGGCCAGCAGCAGCAGCGGCAGGCTGGAATTGGACTGTTGGAAGGCAGCCGCCGTACCGCCGAAATCCCCCTGCACCGTGGGGGGCAGGATCTTTTGCGCCGTCGCCTGCACGGCGCTGGTGGCCTGGCCGATGGAAAGCCCCGGGGCCAGATTGAAGGAGAGGGTGACGCTGGGCAGCAGGTTGTAATGGCTGATGCTCAGGGGTCCCACCCCATAAGAGAACTGCGCCAGGGCCGCCAGGGGCACGAGGCCGGTGCTGCCCGGCACGGTGATGGCCGACAGTGCGCCGATATTTTGCTGAAACTGCCGGGCGAGGTCGAGGATCACTTCGTATTGGTTGGTGGCGGCATAGATGGTCCCCACCTGCGTCCCGCCAAAGGCGAAGTTCAAGGCCTGCTCGATGGCCTGGGGGGTTACCCCCAGGGCCTGGGCGCGCTGGTGGAGGATCTTCACCTCGATCTCGGGGTTGGCCAACTGCAGGTCGCTGTTCACGTTCTGCAGGCCGGGGATGCGCCGCAGGGCCGCCTCCAGGCGGGGCGCGATGCTATCCAGGGTCTCCTGATCCTCTCCCTGGAGGACATATTGATAGCGGGACTGGGAGGATACGGGCCCCATCTGGATGGCCGGGGGCAATTGGAAACTGGCCTCGACGCCGGGGAAGCGGGCGACGAGGCGGCGCAACTGCTGAATCACTTGTTCTCCGGCGGGCCGCTCCCCGCTGGGCTTGAGGCGGATGATGAGGCGGCCGCTGTTGGCCGAGCCGAAGGCCCCCGCGCCCTGACCGGCGCTGGAGATGACCGAGTCCACGGCGGCATTATGGGTGATGGCGCCGGCAATGGCCTCCTGGGTCCGGGACAGATCGCTAAAGCTGATGCCCTGGGGATATTGGAGATTGCCGTTGATGATGCCGCTGTCCTCACTGGGGATGAAGCCCTTAGGCAGGACCAGGAAGAGGCCGATCATGGCGGCGAAACTCAGCAACGCACCGAGATAGATCCAGCCGCGCCGCCCCAGGGCCGCGCGCAGACTGCGCCCATACCAGTCGCGCAGGCGGGCAAAGGCGCGCTCGAAGGCCGTAGGGTCGGCCACGCGTACCTGCAGATAACGGGCGCAGAGCATGGGGGTGAGGCTGAGGGAAATGGCGCCGGAGAGGAGGATCACCACGGCGATGGTCACGCCGAATTCGCGGAAGAGCCGGCCGACGATGCCGCCCATGACGAGAAAGGGCAAAAAGACGACGGCCAGGGAGAGGGTCATGGACAGGACCGTGAAGCCGATCTCGCGGCTGCCGTGGAGGGCGGCGGTGAAGGGCGTTTCGCCATGCTCTTCGTGACGGGCGATATTTTCGAGCATGACCACGGCGTCGTCCACCACGAAACCCACCGAGAGGGTGAGGGCGAGGAGGGTGAGGGTGTTGAGGGTATAGCCGAACTCGAACATGAGCGCAAAGGTACCGAGGATGGAGGTCGGTATGGCCAGGGCGCCGATGAGGGTGGGGCTCCTGCGCGCGAGAAAGAGCCACAGCACCCCGGCCACCAGCAGCGATGCCAGCAAGAGGGTGAATTCCACCTCTTCCACCGCCGTGCGGATGTAGTCGGCCTTGTCGTAGACCACCCGCATCTGCGCCCCGCCGGGCAGGCTGGCCTGCAGGCGTGGCAGATCCTGGGCAATGGCGCTGGAGATGGCCACTGTATCGGCATCTGGCTGGCGCACCACGGCGAGGACGATGGCCCGGTCGTGGCCGAGCCAGGTGGCGATCTGGTCATTGTCCACGCCGTTGCTGACCTCGGCAATGGCGTTCAGGGGCACCACCGCGCCATTGGCGAAGTTTAGCGGCATTGCCTGAAAGGCCGTCGCATCGTCGAGCTGGCCATGGACATTCACCGCGAAATTGCGGACCTCGCCGAGGAGATTGCCCTGGGGCAGGTTGACGTTGTGGTTGGAAACGGCCTGAGAGAGGCTCTGCAGGGAAATGCCCCGCGCCTGCATGGCGTAGGGATTGGCGTGGATGCGCACGGCATAGTTTTGCTCGCCGAAGACCTGTACCTGGGCCACGCCGGGGATGCCGGAGATGGCCGGCACCAGACGGTCCACCGCATACTGGTTGAGGCGGTAGATGGGCATGGTGGGCGCGGATACGGCAATGAATTCGATGGGCGCCGCCGACGGGTTGAGCTGCTTCACGAAGGGCAGACTGGGCATGCCCGGCGGCAGCAGATGAGCGGCCTGGGTGACGGCATTCTGCACATTCTGGGTGGCGACATTGATGTCTTGGGAGAGGTCGAACTGCAGGACGATGCGGGTCGAGCCGCTGCTGCTTACCGAGCTCATGGCACTCAGGCCCGGTACGGCCGAAAACTGTTTCTCCAGGGGCGTGGCCACGGCGCTGGCCATGGTCTGGGGGCTCGCGCCGGGGAGGCTGGCGGCCACCATGACGGTGGGGAAATCGACGCTGGGCAGCAGCGCCACGGGCAGACGCAGGAAAGCGAAAATGCCGAAGACCATCAAGCCAGCCACCAGGATCGCGGTCATCACCGGGCGGCGGATGAAGGGTGCCGAGAGATTCACGGTTGTGCCTCCGGCGCAGCCTGGGCGTGTTTGCGCGTCTTGCCAGCGGCCGGCGCCACCTTGATCCGGGCCCCCGGGTAGACGCGGGTGGGTACGGGATAAATGATCGGCGTAGCGGTGGACAATCCCTGCACCACGGCGCTGCCGCTTTCCTCCCAGAGTACGTCCACCGGCCGGGTCTCGGCCTTGCCGGCCGCCACGACATAGACGTAGGCCCCCTTCGGCCCCTGCTGGATGGCTCCCACGGGCAGGATGGGGGCGGCCGTCAGATGCTGTACCGGCATCTGCACCAGGACATACTGGCCCGGCCAGAGGGCCAGTTGGTCATTGGCCGCGCTGGCCTGCAGGGCCACCGTCCCGGTTCCGGCCCCCACGGTATTGTCCACAAAGATCAACTGCGCGCGGTCGATCTGGTGCTGGCTGCTTTCGTCCAGCACCGGGAGGGGTGCCGCTGTTGCTTGGGCCGCCCGTGCCGCATCCAGGAGGTTCTGGGGCACGCTGAAATTGACGGCGATGGGCTGGATCTGATTGATGGTGGTCAAGACCGTCTGATTGGCCACCACCAGATTGCCGGCCTTGACCTGGGCTTGGCCGATGCGCCCGCTGATGGGCGCGGTGATGCGCGTATAGGAAAGATTCAGCGCCGCCTGCTGCACGGCGGCGCGATCCGCCTGCACCTGGGCTGTGGCCGCATCGGCCTGGGACACTGCCTGATCATAGCTCTGGCGGGTAATGAAGTCCTTGGCCACCAGCGGCCGATCCTGTTCCACCAGCTTCCGGTTATAGCTGGCGGTAGCCAGGTCCGCGGCCACCTTGGCCTGGGCCTGGGCCAGGGCGGCGCGGGCCTGGTCGGGGTTGACGGTGAACAGGAGTTGGCCTTTTTGCACCACGCTGCCCGGAAGGAAATGGACGCCGCTCAACATGCCCGAGGTCTGGGGAATGATCTGCGCCGTCTGCAGCGGCGTTACCGTCCCCAGAAAGCCCTCGTAATGAGTCATGGAGCGTGTCTGGACCATCACGGTCTGCACTGCCAGCGCCGGCGGCGCCTGCTTCGCCTTGTTTTGGCAGCCCGCCAGCAGCAGACCGGCGAGGCCGAGGAGCGCGAGGGCCAGGGGGCGGCGCACCGGGAAGTGGAGAGGACTGCTCATGGTTTGGTTGCTCCCAAGGGCATGCCCACCGCCTGCGTGAGCTGGGCGAGGGCGACATAACTGGTGACGAGATTCTGAATGAGGGTATTGCGCGCCTGGGCCAGGGTGGCTTCGGCCTGTAGGACATCCTGAATGGTGGCTTGGCCGACCTTGTACTGGGCCTGCACCACCTCCAGGGCCTTGCGGGCATTTTCCAGGCCGCTGCTGGCACCGGGATAGGCGGCCAGTGCCCCGCGAAAACTGTGATAATCCTGCCAGACCGCCAGCATCGCCGTGTTGCGGCTGTTGGCCAGATTGGCCCGCGCCTGTTCTTCCTGTGCCCGGGCCTGGCGGATCTGGTAGTGGGTGTTATACCCATTGAAGATCGGGACTGTCAGGGTAAAACCGATGGTCCAGGTGTCGGCGGGCGGAAAAACGCCTTGAACGAGATAGCCGTAATTGCTGCTCACTCCCAGGCTGGGCAAGCCGCTCGCCTGGGCACTGCGCAGATTGGCTTGGGCCACAGCGACCTGGGCCCGGGCCTCCTGCAGGGCCGGATTGGCGCGCAGGGCCGCCCGCATGAGATCCTCCGCCGCTTGCCCGGGAGCTGGGGGGGTGCGCGTGTCATCCAGCGGGGCGATGCGCAGGAGGGTATCCGGCGCCAGACCGCAGGCGTTGGCCAGCGCCCCCCGGCTGGCTGCCACCGTCTGCTCCTGGGCGGCCAGGGCCGACTGGGCCTGGGCCAGGGACGCCCGCGCCTGATAGAGGGCGCCAATGGTCGCCTGACCGGCATGGTACAGCAGTTCCGCGGCGTCCAGATTGTTCCGACTTTCCGCCAGGGTCTTGCGATCCGCCTCCAGCAGGGCCTGGTTGCCCAGCAGTTGGTAATAGCTTTGGGCCACCGCAAAGGCCACCTGCTGGATGTTCTGGTTTTGCGTATAGCCTGCAACCCAGGTCTGGGCGCGCGCTGCGTCCACCTTGGCGGCCCGCAGGCCGAAGTCCCAGAGGGTATAGCTCAGGCTCAGATTGGGGTTGAGGCTATTGCGCGCCGGCACCGTAAAGCCCACCGTGGAGGCCGCCTGGCGGCGGGTGAAATTGGTATTGAGGGAGAGGGTGGGCAGCCAGGCGCTCTCGGCCATCCCCAGGGCGGCGGCCTGGGCCTTGAGCCCGGCCCAGGCCGCCGCGGTTTGCGGATTGTGCTCCAGGGCGTAGTTGCTGAGTTGCGCCAGACTCCAGATCTGGCCCTGCTCCTGTGCCGGCAAGCTCGCCGCTGCGGGGAGCGCCGGGAGCTGGGGATGATGCTCCCACAGCCGGGCGGGGCCGGAGCCCACTTCATCGCCGGTGGCAAAGGGGTCCTCTACCCAGGCGCCGATGCCCGCATGGGCCGTTACACACAGGCCCAGCCATGCCAGGGAAAAAATAAACGGGATTCCGTATCGCACCGCCCCCTCCAATCTGCATCGGGCAGGGCCTATTCTCAACGATCCCGGACGGGGAAGAAAGGCCATGCAGCATGGCAAATTGTTACAAGTCGTTAACAGCAGATTCTGCGGTTTGGGGCGCATTTTTTACTTTCTAGCCCCATGGGGATGGCCGCCATTTTTACAACTATTCACAATTTAGCGCTGGCGATGGGCCCACTTTCGCAGTAGCTTGACAGACGTCCGGAGGGGATGGTC
>JABEBX010016232.1_pt1 | contig 36854 bp, 39 predicted proteins | sample 7245971 | NCBI WGS metagenome assembly JABEBX01 (sample SAMN14506365, study PRJNA622280) | hot springs metagenome | biome: hot spring [ENVO:00000051]|acidic hot spring [ENVO:00002120]; feature: spring [ENVO:00000027]|sediment [ENVO:00002007]; material: sediment environment [ENVO:01001048]... | reverse complement strand
CCCTGGCGGGATCCCGGGGATACCGTCGGCGAATGCGTGCTCCGTCCCTTGGCCATTTTACTGGGAGAGGGGCGGATCTGGAGTTTCAGCAACGTGTCCTGGCCTTTCCTCGATGCCTGGCAGGCGCGCAAGTTCGATGATCCACGAGCGGTATTGGTCTGGTTTTTCCAAGGCTTGTCCCAGAGTTATCAGCGGACCATCAGTCGCCTGCAGCAACAGGTTCTCCTGGTAGAATCCCGGCTCAATGTCACCCAGCAGACGGCAGATTTCTATGAAATGCTGCACCTGAGCAAAGCCCTGACGCGCTTCTATGTGGCCCTCAGTAGCAATATCGTCATTATCTTCAAAGTGTCCCGAAGCCGTACCCTAGCCTGGTCCGAAGGAGGGCGTTCGGCCTTGAATCTTGCCATTGCCGATCTGCAACATGCCCGGGATCGGGCCCAGATCAGTGCTGAGACTGCTGCAAACATGATGGATGCCTATGCCGGCATGGTCCAGATCAACATCAACCACGGCCTCAAAATTCTGACGGTATTGGCCTTGGTTCTCTACGTGCCGAGCTTGGTGGCGACCATCTTTGGGGTCAATGTCCCCTTGCTGGAGCAAAAAAGTCATTGGACGGCGTGGGTCGCCCTGGCGGTTGCCTTTCTGATTTCTTTGGTTATGAGTATTCGCTTCAAGCGTCGGGGGTGGCTATGAGAAATCGTCGAGAAGCCCGGATCATCCCCATTCGGGGAGAAGGCCGCAAAACCTATCAGTGGACCAGTGTCGTGGCCCCGGATGCGGTACAGATTGCCCAGCTGGCGGAGCGATTTCAGGTATATCCGGAATTCTTTCAGGATGTGCAGGATCCCGATGAGCGGCCGCGTCTGGAAAAAGAAGGCAACAATATCCTGGTGATTTTGAAGGTACCGTTGCAACACCCAGAGGGCGACACTCGGGAAGGAAGCCTGGCGGTGATTCCGGTGGGTATTGTCTTTGGCCGGGATGAGATCCTGAGCGTATGCGCCGAAGAGCTCCCCATGCTCCACGCCATGGAAAGTCAGCTGGCCGAGGAAAGCGAGGCCATTGACCCCCGTTGGCTGACGGTGGAAATGATCCAGCGGATGGCGAGCGAGTTCTTGCAGGCCTTGGCGCGGATCAATCTGGAAATCCAGCGGACGGAGGAGCGTCTGCATCATTCGCAGAGCAACGACGAATTTTTTGCCATGCTCAATCAGAGCAAGATTCTGATTCGCTTTACCTCGGCCCTGCGCGGGGATATCTCCGTGCTCCAGCAGCTCCTGCGTCTTCCCATCATCCGCCAGGACGAAGAAGATTCCGAGGACTTGGCTGATGCCCTGATCGATCTTCAGCAAGCCCGCGACATGACGGAAATTTATACCTCCACCGTCACCAACATGATGGACGCTTATGGTGGCGTCCTCCAGACCAATATCAGCAATACCCTCAAAGTCATTACGGGCTGGACCGTGATTGTGGCGATTCCGGCTACCATTGCCACCATCTATGGCATGAATGTGCCATTGCCCTTACAGGACTGGAAGTACGCGTGGCCAACCCTCATGGGTGGGGGATTTTTCCTTTCGTTGCTGGCCTTCCTCTGGTTCCGGGGGCGGCAATGGGTCTGAACGAAAATCCTTGGATCTGTTGGGAGAGTCCGGTGGCCATGCCCGCCGAGGCCCCGGATCAAGGCTTTTTTTTGCTGGGAGCCGACGGTCATGGGGGCTGGCAAGGGTACGCCCGGGCCTTGGGATTGGATCTCCAGGCCCTGGACTTACCCGCAGAAGAGTCTGAACGTCTCTCCTGGGATGACAAGGGCACCTGGCATCTCCAGCTTTCCTATTTCTCCGGTCTGCCGCAGCAGCAATGGACGGGGGAGTCTATTCAATATCGGCTGGGTTTGGTCATGGCTGCCATGGGTCTTTGGGTAGTGGTTCCGGCAGCTGCTCTGGGAGGACTTGCCAGCGATCTTGCCGAGATGAGCACCCCCAAGAATCCCCAGGAGGCCCTACTTCGTCTGCTCCTGGTGGTAATCCATAGTCACGATTCTACCGCCCAGGGGATTCTGCAACGCCTCAAAGTGTTACGGGAGGCGCTGCACCAGGCCATGAGCAATCGAGAGTTGAGCGAAATCGCTATCTTGCATCGGCTTCTGGGAGATTTGGTGGTTTCTCTTCGCGATCTGGGGCATACCTTGCGCGTCTGGCTCTGGGAACTGGCGGAGGGCGATCCCCTGTTGCCCATCCTGGAAAATGCCCAGGAAGAGCTGGATCGAATCGAGGATGGAATCACCTTGATTTGGGAACGGCATACGGGGATCACCGATTGTTATACGGGCATCGTGCAAAATAACTCCCATTCGGTCATGAAGGTCATGACCCTGTGGCTTGCTTTGCTCATGATCCCCATTGCCCTGATCATGCCATTCCACATGAATACCCCGTTGCCCTTTGGTGCCCAGCACTCCCACATCGCCTGGTATTTGCTCTTGTTATACGCTTTTGGTGTCTCGGTGGTGCTAGGGATTTGGGGTCGGCGGCGTGGGTTTTTTGAAGCCTAGGAGGCAGCATGTTGGACGTGGTCGAAGGTGCTTTCCTAACGGGTAACGCCAACAAAAGAGCCTGGCTGCGTATGCAAGCCCCCAGCCCAGAGGAGTTACAGTTGGCTGCTGAGCGCGTCCAGATTCCCATGGCTTTTTTGCTGCGCCGTTTGGAAGGCAAGCCCGCCCGCCCCTTTGTGCAAGAGGAGGGCTTCTTGGCTTTTCAGTTTCTGGTGCCCCATCACCATCATCCAGGTTCGAGCACCTTTGATTTACTACCCTTTACCTTGATTCTGCTGCCTGGCTACCTGGTTACCATGAGTCAGCAACCCATTGCGTTGTTGGATCAATTGATTCGGCCAGAGTCCCCTCGGAAACGGTGGGAGCTGGTGCTCCAACTCATCCATCAGGTTGCCCAGCGTTATGTCCGCATGTCCCGGGATGTTTCCCAGGAACTGCGTCGGGTGGAGGACGATCTTCGTCAAGCCCAGCGCGTGGCAGTCATTTATCGCGCCCTGGATGTCCACGATCGGCTCTTGGAGTTGGATCTCGGCCTGCTCCAATTGGAGCACCTACTGCTTGCCATGCGTCCCTGGGTCCCCAAGGACTCCGAGGAACTGCGGGAGCTATTGGAAGATAGTGGCATTGAACTGCGGCAAGCGCGGGATGCCGTAGATATTGAACAGGAGACCATCAATGGCCTCCTCAATGCCTATACCTATGTGGTCAACAATAATGTCAATCATGTGTTCAAGTTCATGGCGGCATTGATCATTCTGGCAACGATCCCGCTCTTCATCCCTGGCGCCGCGGCCATGAACGTACCGTTGGGGAACTTCCCCCATTGGAAATATGGTTTCGATACCGTTACGAGTGGTCTCATCCTGGTGGAACTGATCACCGGCTGGGTCTTCTACCGTATTGGTTGGCTGCGCTTGCAGTAGTGCCTGGTACTGGCAAAGACCATGCTTTCTATGGTATAAAGCGGGCCTTTTCGCAGGGGAATTATCATGTCTAGAGTTTGTAAGGTAACGGGCAAGCGGCCCATGGCCGGGAATAACGTTTCCCATGCCAATAACAAGACGCGGCGGCGTTTTCTCCCAAATCTGCAGTATCACCGTTTTTGGGTGGAGAGTGAGAAGCGCTGGGTACGGTTGCGGGTAAGTACCAAGGGAATCCGCACCATCGACAAGAAAGGGATCGATGTGGTGCTGGCCGAGCTGCGGGCAGCCGGCGAAAAAATCTAAGGAGCATAAGAAATGCGCGACAAGATCAAGCTGGTGTCCACGGCAGGTACCGGACACTTTTATACGACGACCAAAAACAAGAAAACCACTCCCGATAAGCTGGAGTTCATGAAATATGATCCCAAAGCCCGTAAGCACGTGGCCTATCGGGAAGACAAGATTAAGTAAGCCAAGAGTCCAGGGGTTCTGGTCAATTGGCACTCGGTGCGATAGAGTGCTAACAAGGCCCCTTTTGCGGGCGTGGGATAGTGAGGACGATCATGGATGATCGCGCCCGTTATTTACTGAAATCGCTCATTGAGCAGCATATTTCCAGTGGTCACCCAGTGGGTAGCCGGCAACTGGCCAAAGATGCTGGTTTGGCCATCAGTGCGGCCACAGTCCGTAATGTGGTGGCCGATCTGGAAGATGCTGGCTATGTGGTGGCTCCCCATACCTCAGCAGGACGGATTCCAACCCCATTGGGATACCGTTTCTTTGTGGACTCGTTGATCCATGTCACCCCCCTTACTGGGCCCTTCCAGCGGATGTTGCTCCAGCGGATCGGTGCCCATGTGCCCGATGCCGAGGAGGTCCTGCAAGCTACCACGGCCATGCTCTCGGAGCTTACCCATCTGGTCAGCTTTATCCGTGTGCCCAAGCGTGCCCAACAGATCTTGCGCCATGTGGATTTCATTGCCCTGCGGGAAAACGAGGTTCTTGCTATTTTTGTAACCGATCGGGGCGAGGTGGAAAATCGATTGCTCCGCACCGAGTCACCTCTGAGCCCATCGGTGCTGACCCAGGCCGCCAACTATTTCAATGCCAGTTACGGTGGCCGTCCTTTGCAAGAGGTCATTGCGCAACTGGAAGACGATCTGCTTCGCTCCCGGGCGGAAATGGATCAAATCCTGCGCAATGCCATGGAACTGGGCAAGGAAATGTTGATGGCCGACCAGCAGGGTATGATGGTCGATGGTGAATTACAGCTTTTGGATATTCCCGACCTAGCCGATGGTCCCCGCCTGCGGGAGCTCTTCCACACCATTCGCCAGAAACGGGAGTTGGTCATGCTACTGGACGGATGCGTGCAGTCGAGCGCCGTACGATTGTTTATTGGGGGCGAGTCGGGTTTGGCACCCTTGAGCGATTTTACCCTGGTTTCTGCACCCTACCATGTGGATGGGGAGCCTGTTGGGGTCATTGGGGTTTTGGGTCCATTGCGAATGCCCTACCCAGAGATCATTCCCTTAGTGGATGGAACGGCCCGTTTGCTCGGTCAGGCCTTGTCCCGTAGTTCCTTGCCATCCCCTTGAAAAGCCAAGGTGGGTGCCCCATATGGTCCATGGTAGAGGCTGGAGGAAATCTGCAATGAGTGAAGTGGAAGAAAAATCGTCGTCACCCAAAGAGACGAACGGAGAAAATGCTGTGTTGCCAGAAACGGATTGGCAAGCCGAGGCCGAGCGGTTGAAAGGGGATTATCTTCGCGCCTTGGCCGACATGGATAACCTCCGCAAGCGCACCGAAAAGCAGATAGAGGATGCGCGCAACTACGCGGTTGAACGTTTCGCTCGGGAATTGTTGCCGGTGGTCGATAGCCTGGAGCTGGCGTTGGCTTCTCCCCTCAGTGGCGATGACGCAGTGTCGCAGTTGCGCCAAGGCTTGGAGAATACCTTGGAGCTCTTCTTCGCAGCGCTCCAGAAAGCGGGGGTCAGGGCTGTAGAAATTGAAGAGGGCCGCTTTGACCCCCATCTCCACCAAGCCATTGCCATGGTGGAGTCGGATGGGGAGCCCAACCGTGTTCTGACGGTTCACCAGAAGGGATATCGCATTCATGAGCGTTTGCTCCGGCCCAGCATGGTTTCCGTATCCAAAGCGGCCAAGAGCGAGTAGTTCGACAGTACTTCCGGGTACATCCATTTTTCGAGAGAAATCAGGTAAGGAGATTCAAGAATGGCAAAGGTCATCGGTATCGATTTGGGAACGACCAATTCCTGTGTTGCCGTCATGGAAGGCGACAAGGTCAAGGTCATTGAAAACAGTGAAGGGAAGCGTACCACTCCCTCCATTGTTGCGTTCAGTGAAGACGGTGAGGTCCTGGTTGGGGAGGCGGCCAAGCGGCAGGCGGTTACCAATCCGGAAAATACCATTTACGAGGTCAAGCGTCTCATTGGTCGCAAATTTGACGATGCGGAAGTGCAAAAGGACATGAAGCATGTCCCTTACAAGATCGTCAACGCGGATAATGGCGATGCCTGGGTAGAAGTGCGAGGCAAGAAGTATTCTCCCCAGCAGATCTCCGCATATATCCTCCAAAAAATGAAGAAAACAGCCGAGGATTATCTTGGGGAAACCGTTTCCGAGGCGGTGATCACGGTTCCGGCTTACTTTAACGATGCCCAACGGCAGGCCACCAAAGATGCTGGGCGCATTGCCGGTCTGGAGGTCAAGCGCATCATCAACGAGCCCACGGCCGCAGCCCTGGCCTTTGGGGAGGACAAGAATCCTGGCGATAGCAAGATCGCGGTCTATGATTTGGGCGGTGGTACCTTCGATATTTCCATCATCGAAATTGCCGAACTGGACGGCGAACACCAGTTCGAGGTGTTGTCCACCAATGGCGATACCTTCCTGGGCGGTGGCGATTTCGATAATCGGGTCATCAATTATCTGGCCGATTCCTTTAAGGCCGAGTCTGGTATCGATCTGCGCAATGATCGGCTGGCCATGCAGCGGCTCAAGGAAGCGGCAGAAAAGGCCAAGATCGAGTTGTCTTCCTCGGCCCAGACCGATGTCAATCTGCCCTTCATCACCGCAGATCAAAGTGGCCCCAAGCATCTCAATATGAAGCTGACCAGGGCCAAACTAGAGTCGTTGGTGGAGGATCTCATTGACCGCAGTATGGCCCCTTGTCGGGTAGCCATGAAGGACGCCAACTTGGCTACCAGCCAGATCAGTGATGTGATCTTGGTAGGAGGGCAGACCCGGATGCCCAAGGTCCAGGAGAAGGTAAAGGATTTCTTTGGTCGGGAACCGCGCAAGGATGTGAATCCCGATGAAGCCGTGGCCATTGGCGCCGCTGTTCAAGGCGCTGTGCTTTCCGGTGAAAAGAAAGACGTCCTCCTCATGGACGTAACGCCCCTTTCCCTGGGTATCGAAACCCTGGGAGGAGTAATGACCAAGCTCATCGAGAAAAACACTACCATTCCAACCCGCAAGTCCCAGATTTTTTCCACTGCAGAGGACAATCAATCGGCGGTGACCGTCCATGTGCTCCAAGGGGAGCGAGAGCTGGCTCGGGACAATAAATCCTTGGCCCGTTTTGACTTGACGGACATCCGTCCCGCACCCCGTGGGATGCCGCAGATTGAAGTGACCTTTGATATTGACGCCAACGGTATCCTGCATGTTTCGGCCAAGGACATGGAGACCAACAAGGAACAGTCCATCAAGATTACAGCTAGCTCTGGACTTTCTGAGGCAGAGATCCAGCGGATGATCAAAGAAGCAGAGGCCAACGCTGCCGAGGATAAAAAGGCGCGGGCACTCATCGAGGCCCGCAATGAGGCAGATGGCAGCGTCCATGGGGCGCGCAAAGCTCTGGAGGAACATGGCAACGCTCCTGCCGATGCCAAAGCCAAGGTGGAAGAGGCCATTGCTGGGGTCGAGTCGGCGGCCAAGGGGGAGGATGCAGAAGCGATCCGGGGGGCTGTAGCCACGCTGATGGCAGCCATGTCGGCCTTGTTGCAACATGCGGCAAGCCAGCAAACGCCAAACGCCGAACCGGGATCAACGGGTGGCGCGAAACCAGCCGATGATGTGGTCGAAGCAGAATTTGAGGAAGTGGACAAGAAGTAAGGTCCGCCGTGTCTGCATCGGGCAGGGAGAGTTCCCTGCCCTTATCTGTTTCTGCGAAGAGATTACATGAGCAAACGGGATTACTACGAAATACTGGAAGTCAGTCGAAATTGTGATGATGGGGAATTAAAGACCTCCTATCGTCGCCTGGCCATGCGCTATCATCCAGATCGAAATCCGGGGGATGCATCGGCCGAAGAGCGCTTCAAAGAGATCAGTGAGGCCTATGAGGTACTTTCGGATCCCCAAAAACGCAGAGCCTATGATCAGTTTGGCCACGCGGGTGTAGGTGCCGCAGGAGGGCCTGGGCACGGCGCCGGTTTTGGAGGATTTGGGGATATCTTCGGTGATATTTTCGAGCAATTTACGCGCGGGGGTTTTGGTGGGTTCCAGCAGGATCCCGGTCGGGGGAGTGATCTGCGCTATCGCCTGGAGTTATCGTTGGAGGAAGTTGCGGCAGGGAAGACCGTGGAATTGGACATTCCTAGTTCCGTACTATGCGACGCCTGTGCTGGCACGGGTGCGGAGCCTGGCAGTCCCGTCGAAGAATGTCGCACCTGCGGAGGTCATGGCCAGGTACGCATGGCCCAAGGTTTCTTTTCCGTAACCCGGCCCTGTCCCCACTGTGGCGGTTCCGGTAAGGTCGTCAAGGATCCCTGTAAAAAATGTCGTGGTCAAGGACGGGTGCGTCAAAACCGCAAGGTCGAGGTCAAAATCCCTGCCGGTGTGGACACGGGGGATCGCATCCGCCTCAGTGGCGAGGGGGAGGCCGGGGAACGTGGCGGGCCGCCGGGAGATCTCTATGTAGAGATTCAAGTGCGCCCCCATCCACTCTTTGAGCGGGATGGAGATGATCTAGCTTGCACCGTACCCGTGGGGTTCACCACCCTGGCGCTGGGTGGAGAAATTGAGGTCCCCACCTTGCAGGGGCGAGCCAAGGTGCAGATCCCCGCAGGTAGCCAGTCGGGTACCATTTTTCGGCTCCGTGGCAAGGGAATCCAGGGGGTGCGCAGTCGGTCGCCAGGGGATCTTCATTGTCGCTTGCAAGTGGAGGTACCGGTGCGATTGTCAGAACGGCAACGAGAACTGCTCGTGGAATTTGCCGCCGCCAGTGGGGAGGGAGGGAATCATCCCCAACAGGAAAGCTGGTGGGCCAAGGCCAAGGATTTCTTGGATCGGATGGGACTGTAGGGATGGACTTGCGGATCGTGGTAGCGGCGGCAGCTGGTAAGATGGGACGCGCAGTCGTTGCTGCCATCAGCGCCGAACCGGACCTGCAACTCCACGCTGCCATCGGTCGTCCCCATGCGCCCTATCTGGGGCAGGATGCGGGTACCCTTGCGGGGGGCCAGCCGCTGGGGGTGCCCGTGGGTGATGATGTGGAGAAGGCCCTGCTTGGCGCCGATGTGCTCATCGAATTCAGCCCTGCCGAGGTAGCCCTGCAGCATCTCCGGCTAGCCGCAGCCAGAAGCTGTCCGGTAGTCTTGGGCAGCACGGGCTTTGCTCCGGCAGAGGAAGCGGAGATCCAAGGGTTGGCCGCGCAGACGGCCCTGTTGCAGGCTCCCAATCTGAGCGTGGGAGTCAATGTACTCTTGGCCTTTCTCCCCAAAATCGTCGCTGCCTTGGGGCCTGACTATGATATCGAGATCTTCGAGGCCCATCATCGGGCCAAGCGGGATGCCCCATCAGGTACCGCCCTGGCCTTGGGCAAGGCGGCGGCTGCAGGGCGGCAAAGTGACCTCGAGGAGTTGGCCTGCTTTGACCGCAATGGGATTGCCGGTCCCCGGCAGTCTGGCTCCATTGGTTTTGCTACCTTCCGTGCCGCCGATGTGGTCGGCGAGCACACGATTTGGTTGGCGGGCCAGGGGGAACGCCTGGAACTGACCCACCGCGCTGGTAGTCGTCAGAATTTTGCCCAAGGGGCTCTCCGGGCGGCGCGTTGGCTCGCTGCCCGCCCGGCGGGGCGCTATGATATGCAGGATGTCTTGGGCTTACGCTAAGGAGATGGCAATGGAATATGTAGTGGCCAATCGGGTGCCAGTCAAAAAGGAATTCCGCGAACAGTTTGAAGAGCGCTTTCGTCATCGTGCGGGAGAGGTGGAAAAGCAGCCGGGTTTCGTGCGGATGGAAATCCTCCGCCCAGTAGCCGACGAGGGAGTCTATGTGGTCCTCACCCATTGGCAAAATCGCGAGGCCTTCCAAAACTGGATGAAGAGCGAAGACTTCCGGGAGGCACATCGCAATCCCCTGCCCAAAGAGGCCTTTGGCGAGGGGGGTGGGCTGGAGCAACACGAAGTCATCATTAGTGCCCATCGCTGATGTACTGGAGGATGACATGACGGAATGGACGAAGGCGGCGGTCGAAGAAGTTCTGGCGCAGATCGATGATCCGTATTTGGGAAAAAATCTGCGCGCGGCAGGAGTCCTGAAAGGGGTGGAGGGCCACCGGGTGGAATTGGAGTTGCCCTATCCTGCCCAGGGAATGATCAAGGACTTGCAAAGCCGTGTTGCAGCAGCGCTGCACAAGGCCCTGGGCGCTGATGCCCAGGTGGTGATCGGCCAGCGGATCCAGACCCATCAGGCCCAGCGAGGAGTCAAGCTCCTCGATGGCATCAAAAACATCATTGCCGTTGCCTCGGGCAAGGGCGGCGTAGGCAAGTCGACCACGTCGGTCAATCTGGCCCTGGCCTTGGCCCAGGAAGGCGCCCGGGTAGGGATCCTCGATGCCGATATCTATGGTCCGAGTCAGCCGCGGATGTTGGGGATACAGGGTAAGCCCACCAGCAAGGATGGTAAAAAGATGGAGCCCATGGAGGGTCATGGTATCAAGGCCATGTCCATTGGTTTCCTCATCGACGAAGAGACCCCTATGGTTTGGCGTGGTCCCATGGTGATGCAGGCCTTGGAGCAATTACTCTCGGACACCCGTTGGGGGGAGTTGGATTACCTGGTCATCGATCTGCCCCCGGGTACCGGTGATACCCAATTGACATTGGCCCAAAAGGTGCCGGTGTCCGGGGCCGTCATCGTCACCACCCCCCAGGACATTGCTCTCCTCGATGCCCGCAAGGGTCTCAAGATGTTCGAGAAAGTCGGGGTGCCGATTCTGGGTATCATCGAGAATATGAGTTTTTATATCTGTCCCAAGTGTGGCAATGAAGACGATATCTTTGGTCATGGCGGTGGGGCCTTGATGGCAGAGCAGTATGGCGTGGAGTTATTGGGAGCTGTCCCGCTGGACCGGCGGATCCGCGATGAGGCGGATAATGGTGCCCCCACGGTGGTGGCAGCCCCCGACTCGCAGTTGGCCAGGATCTATCGGGAGCTCGCCCGTCATGTGGCTGGTCGCATTGCCCTCCAGGCCGTTGATCATAGCCACAAGTTCCCCAAGATTGTCATCGAGAATCGGTAGGAGCAGCCGGTGAGCATCAAGTCCGATGCCTGGATACGACGAATGGCCATGGAGCAGGGCATGATTGAGCCCTTTTCCTCCCAGCAGATTCGGCAAATGGAAGGGCAGCCGATCATTTCCTATGGCCTCTCTTCCTACGGCTACGATATCCGCTGTGCCGATGAGTTCAAGATCTTTACCAATGTCCGCAGTGTCATTGTCGACCCCAAAAATTTCAGTGCCGATTCCTTTGTAGATTTTCAGGGGGAGACCTGCATCATTCCGCCCAATTCCTTTGCCTTGGCAAGGACGGTGGAATATTTTCGGATCCCCCGCAACGTCCTGACCATCTGCCTGGGCAAGTCCACCTATGCCCGTTGTGGCATCATCGTCAATGTCACTCCCTTCGAGCCCGAATGGGAGGGCCATGTGACCCTGGAATTTTCCAACACCACCCCATTGCCCGCCAAGATCTATGCCAACGAGGGGGTGGCCCAGGTACTTTTTCTGGAGTCCGATGAGGTCTGTGAGGTGTCCTATGCCGATCGGCGGGGGAAATATCAAGGTCAGTCTGGCGTTACCCTACCTCGGGCTTAATTATGGTGCTCATCGTCTTCTTCCTGAAGACGATGATGTCCGCCGCCCCGATGGGTTAGATAGAGCGCCACGGCAACCAAGGCAATACCAATGGCCAGGAAGAGGAGCTGGGTAAAGTTCTCAACTTGCATAGCCAAAGAACGTTCAAAGAAACTGACTACCAGGATCAGGAGAATGACCTTGCCCAGCCGATCCTTGAGATCATCGAGACTTCGAATGAAAAGAACCCGGGACGATCGGGCATCGTTGGCAATATCGATTTTACTGATGAAAAGTTCATAGAGCCCCATGGCGAAGATGAGCAGGATGGTCGCCAGTAAATACCCATCAACGATGCTTACCGCATGGGCTACGGCCTTGGCATGAAGGGCTTCCAGGGCATGATCATCGAGGCTGGGGTTTCCGTAAAGAAAAATCTCTTGCAGCAAATGCCATGCATCGACGGAGGTCATGTAGAACACCGCTAGGGCCACCAGGAGACTTGCGATAACGGCAAAGAGGACTACCAAACGGGAGTTCCAGAGAAGGAACTCAAAACCACTTTCCAGTTTCTTCCACATGGAGAGGATCCTCTTAGTGTTTTCCGGTACTGCCGAAACCGCCTTCGCCCCGTCTGCTTGGAGCGAATTCCTCTACCAAAAGCAGCTTTGGGTGGAGAACGGGAATGAGGATCATTTGCGCGATCCGTTCGCCTGGATTGATTTCCAGGGCTTCTGGGGAGCGATTCCAGCAGGAGATCTTGACGGGGCCCTGGTAGTCAGAATCGATGAGCCCTACCAGATTGCCAAGGACCAATCCTCGATGGCCCAGGCCCGATCGTGGTAACAGCAAAGCGGCAACCCCCAGATCGCCGATATGCATGGCAAAGCCTGCGGAAATCAGGGTACTGACACCAGGCGCAAGCACCAAAGAGTGGTCGATGCAGGCCCGCAGGTCGATACCCGCGGCGCCAGGGCTGGCATAGTCGGGCAGGGGCCACTCGCGGCCCAAGCGCTGGTCAAGGATACGAAAGGGCAATTGGTCCATGGTGATTCCTAGCTCAGAAATGTTTGGAGATGCTGTAGTATGCCGCGTGCCAGAGCCAATTTGGAACGGCGGGAAAATTCCCAACGCTGCTGGCCTGCCCAAAGAATTCCTGCATTTTCGCTACCCCCCAGGACGCCTGGGTCGAGAAGGTTGAGAAAGGCAAAATCAGCCCCTTTGGCTTCGAGCTTGGCTTTGGCGTGGGCTTCGTCGCCATGGGTTTCGGCGGCAAAGGCCAGGATTTTGCGAGGGCGATGGGGAGATCTCGCAATGGTAGCGACAATATCGGGATTGGGGCTGAGTTCCAGGTGTAGCGGCAACGTCCCCTTGGGTTGTTTTTGGGCAACCGGCAGGGCAGGACGATGATCGGCGACGGCGGCATTGGCAATGAAGAGGTCGGTGGATTCCGCCGCCAGGGCTTTCTGCACCGCGGCGAGCATTTCCTGGGCGGAGAGGACGTCCTGTCGGGAGATGCCGACTGGGGTGGGCAGGGCTACGGGGCCGCTGATGAGTTGCACCGTTGCCCCCAGTTCGGCCGCTGCCTGGGCCAGGGCAAAGCCTTGGCGGCCACTGGCACGGTTAGTCAGGCCACGGACCGGATCCCAGAACTCCCAGGTGGGACCGGCCGTGATCAGTATCTTGCGTCCTTGCCAAGGTTTGGGGCCGAGATGCCGTCGAAGGATATCAACAATGGCTTCGGGAGAGAGCATGCGGCCCGGTCCCTCTTCACCACAGGCGAGACTGCCTTGCTCTGGACCCAGGAAAATCCCACCGTCTGCTTGCAGGGTATGGACATGACGCTGGGTGGCAGGATGTTCCCACATGGCACTGTTCATGGCCGGCACCAGGAAGCGGGGGGCACGACTGGCCAGGGCGATGGCACCTCGCAGATCGTCGGCTAGCCCCAGGGCAAGCCTTGCCAAGCCATTGGCACTGATGGGTGCGAAGAGCAGGGCATCGGCCCAACGGGCCAGTCGGATGTGATCCATGGCCGCTTCTTCGCTGGGTGTAAAGAGCTCTTGCCGAGGCGGCTCGCCCAGGAGGGCCTGCAAGGTCAGCGGTGTGACAAAGTGACTGGCGCCAGGGCTGAGGACGATCTTGAGCTTGGCACCGGCCGCAAGCAGCAGCCGCACCAGTTCGGGACTTTTATAGGCGGCAATACTCCCGCCGATGCACAGCAGGATTTTTTGTCCCGCAAAGGGATCACCGATGGGCAAAGTTTCGCTAGAATTCATGGGGAGAGCATACGAGAAAGAGGGAGCATATGGCTATTTCCAGTTGGCCAGCGGCCGAACGGCCGCGGGAAAGATTACTTGCAAAGGGCGCTGCAAGTCTGTCCGATGCCGAATTGCTGGCGATTTTCTTGCGTACTGGTATTCCAGGAAAGAGTGCCGTGGACCTGGCGCGGGAGCTGTTGGCCGATTTTGGCGGGCTACGGGGGTTATTGCTGGCCTCCCAACAGGATTTTTGTGCACGACCGGGCTTGGGTCCTGCCAAGTTTGCTCAGTTGCAGGCCTGCCTGGAAATGACCAGCCGCCATTTGGCTGCTCATTGGGAACGGGGTGAGGTCCTGGAGTCCCCGGCGCAAGTGTCTCGCTACCTGCAGTCCCTGTTGCGAGATCGCGAGCGCGAGGTTTTTTATGTGCTGTTTTTGGATCAGCGACATCGTGTTTTGCGTGGCGAGGAACTTTTTCAGGGAACCATCCATTCGACCCATGTGCACCTGCGAGAGATTGCCAAACGCGCCTTGGCCCTCAATGCCGCGGCAATTATCGTTGCTCATAATCATCCCTCGGGGGTGGCCGAGCCCAGCGTCGCAGACCGTGCCCTGACTCGGCAGTTGGAAGACGTGTTGGGTCACTTGGATATCCGCTTGCTGGATCATTTTGTGATTGGCGATGGGGTGCCCGTCTCCCTGCGCGAGCAGGGCGGGTGGTGAGTAGTGATTTTACCTGCAAGGCCGGAAAAGTTATAGTGTTTGCTGGAAGCGATGGCGGATGAGAGATGGGTATCAGCACTTCCCTGAGTATTATTGCGATTTGTGCGATTCTTGCCTTGCTGATTCTTGCAGGGGTCGCGGGGGTTGTGGTGCGGACTTTTCTGCGCTTGGAGCGGGTGTTGGCCCGCGTCGAGCAGGACATGGCGCCTGTGGCTCTGGATTTGAAGCTGGTGCTTAGCGAATTACAGCGGATCGTTCGCAGTGGCAGCAAACAAATGGATCGTGTCGATGGCACCCTGCGCTACTTGGACCGAGAAATTCGCGATAGTGTCGACACCTTGGTTATACCCATTCGCGAATTGGCGCTGTGGGTACGGGCGGTGCGAAGCGGTTGGCGCTATTTCTCTCGACGTCGCTAAACGCGGCATGGCTACGGAGGTAACTATGAGAAACAGTGCATCGGGTTTCTTGGTTGGAATCTTGGTGGGAGCAGTTGCAGGGGTATTGCTGGCACCGGCCAGTGGTGCGGAAACCCGTGAGGAACTGCGCCGCGGTATGCAACGCGGGCGAGCGCAGTTACAGGAATTGGAAAACCTGGCCGAGGAGCGGATCGCGAGACTTCTGGACGAAATTCAGGAAAAGACCCAACAGCTATTGTCGGTGGGTGGCGAACTGGTGGAAGCCAAGCGCCAGGATCTGCAAGAGGCAATCCAAGTTGCCAAGCGGGCCTTGGCCGAAGAACGGGAAATCATGCTCCGCTCGCGGCGAGAGCGGCAGTTGGCTTTGGAAGAAGATCAAGACGATTGACTTGCTGCAATTTTATGCGGTAATCAATCAATTCTTGGTGCGGCGCACCCTGATCATGACGTAAGATAGCGCGAGTTTTTCTGTCGAGGAGAAAATAGTAATGGCTGACAAATTGCTGATGGTCATGGTCAATACCGATCCCGCCAATCCCCAGGAATTGGGTGCTCCCTTTTTCCAGGCTACGGTGGCTGCGGCTATGGACTTTGAAGTAGAGGTCGTCTTGACCGCCCGCGCTGGTGAACTCGCGAAGAAAGGGGTGGCCGAAAAAATGTTCGTCATGCCTGGCAGCCCCAAGAGTGTCTATGATTTCATCAAGGATGCCCATGAGGCCGGTGTGAAGTTTTTTGTCTGTACTCCCACCCTTGAGTTGTGGGATTGCACCAAGGACGATCTCATCCCCGAAGTCTCCGATGTAGTTGGTGGCGCCTATGTCATCGAGCAGGCTATGGACGACGACGTCGTTACCTTCACATACTAATAGCTCATGACGCCTTCCCATTTGGGACCTGCCGAGCTACTGCACAGTGCTGAGGCGGTGCAAACGGCCATCCACCGGATGGCCGTTGCCATTAATGCAGATCTGGAACCGTTGGCCCCCCATCGACCGGTGGTGGTACTGTGTGTCCTTTCGGGGGCCATGGTTGTGGTGGGGCAACTTTTGCCTCTTTTACACTTCCCGCTGCTCCTGGATTGCGTACAAGTCAGTCGCTACGGCGACCAGACCCACGGCGGTGACCTGTTGTGGCGTTTGGCCCCCCGTGAAAATCTACGCGATGCCACGGTACTTTTGATCGATGACATTTTAGACGAAGGGATAACCCTTCTGGCCCTGCAGGATTATTGTCGCAAGGAAGGTGCCGCTGCCGTGTATACGGCGGTCATGGTGCGTAAGGATCGTCCCCGCGCAGCAGCAGTCCCCGTCCAATATGTGGGTCTGGAAGTGCCCGATCGCTTCGTTTTTGGTTTTGGGTTGGATGCTCGGGGATTGGGGCGCAATGCCCCTGGAATCTATGCCTTGATGGAGGAGTGACAAGGTGGGCGTGGTTGGCATTATTGGTGGCAGTGGTCTTACCCAACTCAAAAATCTGGAGATTCAGCAGCGGCGGATCATTCGTACGCCCTTTGGCGAACCCTCTGGACCCTTGAGTTTTGGTAGGCTCAATGGCTTTGACGTAGTCTTCCTTGCCCGTCATGGCTATGGCCATACCATCCCTCCCCACCGCGTCAATTACCGGGCCAATATCTGGGCATTGCACCATGTGGGGGTTTCCCATGTCATGGCAGTGGCGGCGGTTGGGGGCATTACGGCGCCCATGCAATCGGGTGTTTTGCTGGTTCCCGACCAGCTCATTGATTATACCCACGGTCGGCCCAGTACCTTTTTCGAGGGCGGGGAAAGTCAAGTGATCCATATCGACTATTCGGAGCCCTACTGTCCTTTGGTGCGTCAGCGACTCCTGCTGGCTGCACAGCAGCTGGGAATTGTCATTCAGGATGGGGGAACCTATGCGGTCACCCCGGGGCCGCGCCTGGAGACGGCGGCAGAGATCCGCAGGATCGAGCGGGACGGCGGTGATGTGGTGGGCATGACGGGATCCCCCGAAGCTCCATTGGCCCGAGAGATTGGCATTTGCTATGCCCCTTTGGCATTGGTGGTCAACCCGGCGGCGGGGAAGGCCGCCGAACCGATTACCATGGCGGCCATCGATGCGGTTATGCACGAGGGAATGGGACGCGTGCGCGAGGTCCTGGCCAGGGCGGTGACCCTGCTCCAGGATTGCGGTCCTTGTGAGTGTGGGACTGCGGTGGGACCCGAGGCCCTCCATGCCCTGCACCAAGCAGCCCATATCGCCAAACAGCGCCAGCCTGTCTAGCGCAAGGTCACCAATTCCTCGGCGCTGGTGGGATGAATGGCGATGGTCCGGTCCAGATCAGCCTTGCAGGCTTCCATCTGGATGGCGACGGCAAAGCCCTGGAGGATTTCATCAACACCATCGCCAATGGCATGGAGTCCTACCACTTTTTCTTCATTGCCAACCACAACCAGCTTCATGGCAGTTTTTTCGGGGTCCTTCTCTAAGGCGCGCAGGAGGGGAGTAAAGCGAGATTGATAGCATTTGACGTTCTCTTCGCCATAGCGTTCCCGGGCCTCTTCTTCGCTCATTCCGACCGTGGCTAGGGGTGGATGACTGAATACCACCGTTGGAACCAACCGATGATTGATGGGCACGAGGGGCCGATCGCCAAAGACATGGTCGGCCCAGCGCCGGCCTGCGGCTATGGCAACGGGGGTTAGGGCCGGCGCGGGGGTCACGTCGCCGATGGCAAATACCCCGTTCACCTCGGTTTCCTGGCGTTGATCAACGGCCAGGTGACCCGATGGGAGGGTGGGGAGGCCAATGCTCTCCAAGCCGATGTCCTGCGTGCGTGGTTGTCGACCAATGGCCCAGAGGACACGATCGAATGGACCGATTCGTTGCTCATTCTGGAGCATCAGCTCCAGTCCCTCTGGTACCTGCTCGAGGCGTTGGACATGCCGTTGGGCGAGGATGCCGATGCCTTGGTGCTCCATGGCCTCCATCAAGCCTTCTCGCAGAAAGGGTTCGAAATCGTGCAGAAAATGATTGCGCCGCAGGATGATGGTGACATCACTTCCCAAGGCATGCAGGACGCCTGCCAATTCTACGGCAATGTACCCTGCGCCGATCACGGCAACCCTTCGGGGTTGCTCTTCCCACGCAAAGAAGGCGTCTGAATCGCTGCCCAATTGGGCGCCAGGGACTTCGGGCCAGAGGGGTTGGGCGCCGGTGGCAATGAGGATTCGCTCACCGTGGAGGAGAGGGCCATCCTGGACCTGCACCCGACCAGGACCAGCAATGCGGCCGAAGCCTGCAATCAGGCTTACCCCATTGTGCTGAAGACCCTCTTGATAACGAAGCTGGAGGCGTTGGATGTACGCTTCCCGTTGCTGGCGAAAACCTGCCCAATCAAATGCTGGGCTGGCTTCCCGATGGATGCCATAACTTGCGGCCAAGGATTGGTCCGCGTAGAGATGGGCAGCGTTCCAAAAGAGTTTTTTGGGGACGCAGCCAACATTGACGCAGGTGCCACCCAAGGGTCCAGCGGCGACCAAGGCAACTTTGGCACCGTAGCTAGCCGCACGATTGGCCGTGGCAATACCACCGCTACCGGCACCCAAGACGATGAGATCATAGCGCATAGAAGTTTTTCCTCTCGAAGGGGTGGAGGCTGCTCCACCCGCTCTCTTTATTTGCTAGCGAGGTAGTGGGCCAGATCGTCGGCGCCGCCAATATGCTTTCCGCCAATGAAGACCTGGGGCACGGTCGAGCGGCCACTGACGGCACGAACACTGCGAGAACTCAGGCCAGTCCCCATGCCCGTGCGAATTTCCTCGAAGGCGAGACCACGTTCCTGGAGTAACGCCTTAGCCCTGGCACAGTGGGGGCAGCCTTCGCGGGTGAAGAGGGCAATGAACTCCGGCTCTTTGGCGTTGGGGTTGAGATAGCGGAGCATGGTATCGGCATCGGAGACCTCGAAGGGATCACCGGGTTTGTCGGGCTCAATGAACATTTTTTCGATGACGCCGTCCTTGACTAGCATGGAGTAGCGCCAGGAGCGCTTGCCAAAGCCCAAATCCGCTTTGTCCACCAGCATCCCCATGCCGGCAGTGAATTCCCCATTGCCATCGGGAATCAGGCGGACATTCTCTACATTCAGCTCCTTGGCCCAGGCTTCCATGACGAAGGCATCGTTGACCGAGAGACAAAGAATGCTATCCACGCCATTGTCGCGGAAAGTGGGTGCCAGCTCGTTATAGCGCGGCAAATGGCTGGAGGAACAGGTGGGGGTAAAAGCGCCCGGTAAGGAAAAGACGATGACGGTTTTGCCCGCAAAAAGCTCTTTGCTGGTGACGTCTTTCCATTGATTGTTCTCCCGGGTCCGAAAGGTGGCCTGGGGAACGGTTTTTCCTTCCATGTTGGGTAATTTCATTGCTGGAGGCTCCCAAAAACGTCATCCAAGTGATGACTCGGTCTATATTAGACTATGTCTAAAATTAGTGCAAGTTGATTATGGCAGACCCAGGATGCCCAAGGCTCGGTCAAGGCCTCCCAAGCGGATCTGAAAATCCGCCTGGGCGCGAACGGTGGGCTTGGCATGATAGGCGATACCGATCCCCGCTTTGCGCAACATGGGTAGATCATTGGCCCCGTCGCCCACGGCCACACATTGGGAGAGTTCGGCGCCTTGGCTGATGGCCAGCAATTCCAGGATATTGGCCTTGGCCTCGGCATCGATGATTTCTCCGATTACTTCGCCGGTGATTTTTCCGTCACGGACCTCCAGTCGATTGGCAAAGGTATAATCCAGTCCAAGTTCGGCTTGGAGGTAGTCAGCAAATTGGGTAAAGCCACCGGTGACCAAAGCCGTTTCTATCCCCGCTGCTTTGGCGGCCTGAATGAGTTCCCGGGCCCCCGGACTGAATTGCAATCGGTCCCGGATTACGGCATCGATGGCACTTACCGGGGTGCCAGCCAGCAGTCGTACCCGCTCCCGCAGGGAACTACGAAAATCCAGCTCACCACTCATGGAGCGTTCGGTGATGGCCGCAATGGCACTCTTGAGGCCCAAGTGCGCACCCAATTCATCAATGCACTCAATGCTAATGAGGGTGGAATCCATGTCGCTGACCAAGAGGCGAAAATGCTTGCTGGGCCACAGTGGGGTCAGGGCAGGATCGACGGGAAGATCTTCGAGCGCTTCCAGGAGTTGATGATTGGCCAGTGCCAAGGAGCCCGTTTCGCCCCAGAGTTCCAAGACCAGGCGATCCCCTTGGGCCAGCAGTACCCGACCAGGCAAAAAACCCCGCAGGTGCAGGGCGGTTAGGGCACGGCGAAGAATCACGGCCTGGTTGCTGCCCTGGAGGACCAGGCGATGGGGTTCCTCTTTGGGTACCGCTCTGCCCCACAGGATCTCGCGCCCCTGGACCAAGCCTTGGCGGGCCAGTTCCTCCAGAAAGGGTTGCAATTCACCAGAATCGGCCGGCAATTGCCAGGTTTGCAGCCAGGAACCCCATATTTCTCGTTGTTCCAGTTCGCCATGGACGATTTGCCCCATGGCCTGGGGTAAGGTCATGCGTCCCTGGCCGGCGGGACTGAGAATGGCGAGACGGGTGGCACACATGGTTTGCTTCCTTATGATTTACCGGATAGTTGATCGATGAGAGCAAGAAGGGCTTCACAACGTTGTTGACCGTCGGGGAGTGCGCGGCGAATGCGCAGGCGATCCTGGCCCTCTAGCTGGTAGCTCTGGGACTCCTGTTGGATTTTCTGGATAAGTAGAGGTACGGAGAGTCCATGCTCGGGTGCAAGTTGCAGACGTGCTCCTTGGGGACCCGCATCAATGGCGAGGATTCCCCGTTCCTGGGCGACGATGCGTAAATGGGTTTGACAAAGCAGGGTGCGGACCTCGTCGGGGATGGGCCCAAAGCGGTCGATCATTTCCACCAGGATCTCCCCTAGGCCTTCGAGCCGTCGCAGGTTGGCGAGGCGTTTATAAAGCTGTAAGCGTAACTGGACGTCGGGTAGGTAGTGGGCAGGGATGAGGGCAGGGGTGTTGAGATGAATCTGGGGCCCCTCGGCTGTTTTTTCCAGCAAGCTTTTTGGGTCTTGGCCAGCCCGGATAGCCGCCACCGCCTCATTGAGCCATTGCATGTACAAGGTAAAGCCTACTTCGTCCATATGGCCGCTCTGGGCATCCCCCAAGAGCTCTCCCGCCCCACGGATTTCCAAATCATGGCTGGCCAGGGCAAAGCCCACCCCCAGGTCCTCCAGGGATTGGATGGCATCCAGGCGGCGTTTGGCATCGGCAGTGATGGCCCGGGGATCCGGAGTGAAGAGATAACAATAAGCCCGCTGATGTCCCCGACCTACGCGCCCGCGCAGTTGGTGCAGTTGGGCAAGGCCAAAGCGATCGGCACGATCGATGAGCATGGTATTGGCATGGGGATTGTCGATGCCCGATTCGACGATGGTGGTACAGAGCAAAAGATCGAAGCGTTGATGGTAAAAGTCTAGCATGACCGCTTCCAGTTCCGCCTCGGGTAGTTGCCCATGGGCGATGCGTACCCGCATCTGGGGTAGGAGGCGCTGCAGGAGCTTGGCGCTCCGTTCGATGTCGTTGACTTCATTGTGCAGGTAATAGATCTGACCCCCGCGATGTAGCTCACGCTGACAGGCTTCCCGGATGGTCTCTTCGGAAAACTCCTGGACAAAGGTCCGTACCGGTTGGCGCCGTTCGGGAGGAGTGGCAATGATGGACAGGTCGCGCAATCCGGCCAGAGAGAGATTCAGGGTGCGGGGAATGGGGGTGGCCGTCAGGGTCAGCACGTCCACCTCAGCACGCAACGCCTTGATTCGCTCCTTGTGGCGAACGCCAAAGCGATGTTCCTCGTCCAGGACCAGCAAACCCAGATCGGCAAAACGGACATCGTCCTGAAGAATGCGGTGGGTTCCGATGAGAATCTGGATCTTTCCTGCGGCCAGATCCGCCAAAATCTGGGTTCTTTCTTTGGGCTTTTGAAAGCGGGAAAGGACGGCGACCCGGATGGGCAGACCCACAAAGCGATCGCGAAAGTTTTCGAAATGTTGTTGGGCCAATAAGGTGGTGGGGACCAGTACCGCCACCTGCGCCCCCTGATGGGCAACGACGAAGGCGGCGCGGAGGGCCACTTCGGTTTTGCCAAAGCCGACATCCCCGCAGACCAGGCGATCCATGGGGTGGGGTGACTGGAGATCCTGCAAGACGGCATCGATGGCCGCTTGTTGGTCCGGGGTCTCCTCGAAAGGGAAACGAGAAACGAAATCCCAATAGGCTTCCTTGGGTAGGGCGAAGACCCGACCGGAACGAGCCGCTCGGCGTGCATAGATGTCCAGGAGTTCACTGGCAGCATCGACGGCTTTTTGTCGGGCCTTGGCCTTGGCTTTGCTCCAGCGACCGCTGCCCAGCCGCGAGAGCTCCACCTCGGTGCTATTGCCAACAAAGCGACTGACGCGGTCCATCTGCTCCACGGGCACATACACCCGATCGCCCTGGGCATACTCCAGGCAGGCATATTCGTTGACATCTCCTTGCCCGGCAAAGGGGGTGTCCAGGGCCAGAAAACGACCAATGCCATAATCTTCGTGAACCACCAGATCGCCGGGCTGCAATTCCCCCAGATCCCGCAGCAGGTTTTCCATGCTGCGTTGGCGGGCTCGTTGACCACGGCGCTGGGCAAAGACGCGATCCCCAAAAATTTGCGCCTCGGAGATGAGGGTGAGATCAATCCGGCCCCGTTGCTGGTGCAGGAACCCCCGCTCCAATGGGGCAATAGCCATGGTAATGGCGGCAGTGGAACGGATAAATCCCGGCCAGTTTTCTACCTGCGCAACCGCCATACCTTGGCCGTGCAAATGTTCGCGCAAGGCTTCCGCTCGACCCGGAGACTCGGCCGCAATGAGGGCTCTTGCCCCTTGGGGAAGCTCCCCTAAAAACCGTTCCAGTCCCAAGAGGGGCGCTTGTTCGGAGCCGCGCAAGGGTGGTGCAGGAAGGAAGCCCAAATTGCTACGGTTATCGCCTTCTATGGGTTCTTCCAGGAGCTCGATCTGCGCAAACTGCTGCCGTTGGTGCAGCCAGTCCTGCTCTGTTAGTAACAGCTCAGCGGGTGTCAGGATGGGATGACTCCGATCTCCTTTGCGCTCCTGATAGCGTTCCTCCCAATCGGTCAGCAAACGTTGCCGACTTTCTTCGACACCAGGTGCGTGCACCACGATGGCATCGGCGGGCAGATAGTCAAAAACGCTGCCACAATGGGAAAAGAACAAGGGTAAATATTGCTCGGCTCCGGCAGGTACACTGTTGCGGCTTACTGCCCGATAGACCTCGGCTTGCTGGGGATCGCCACTGAAACGAGCCCGAAAGGACGCGCGAAAATGCTGCAGATCCTGGGTCGCAACGGGGACCTCCCGGGCAGGCAGCAACTGGATTTTTTCGACCTTGTCTAGACCGCGCTGGGTTTCGGGATCAAAGGAGCGAATGCTTTCAATGGCATTATCGAAAAGCTCAACGCGGTAGGGACTGGGGCTGCCACTGGGGAAGAGATCAATGATCCCCCCTCGCCAGGCGATTTCGCCGGGCTCGGATACCTCGCTGACCAGGGTATAACCGGCATCGAGCAAACGCTGTCGAAAGGATTCTGGATCCAAATGGCCGCCCCGTTCCAGCCAAAGGCCATGGCGATCCAGGTATTGGGATGGAGGAAGGAGTTGCAGGACTGCCGAGATGGGGGCGAGACAAAGATGGCGCCATTGGGGTAGGGCTGCCAAAGTGGCTAGCCGAGTGGTGCTAAGTTCCGCTGGAGGGTTGATGCGATCATAGGGAAGCACTTCCCGATCGGGAAGGAGCATGGGGCTTGGGAGGTCCGGGGCAAAAAAGGACCATTCCCGGGACCAGGTTTCGAGATCCCTGCTACTGGAAAGGATCAATAAGAGGGGTCGTTGCCAACGCCGAAGTATTTCACTGAGCGCCCAGCTTTGCGCAGCCCCAGGGGACTGTCCCAGGCGGAGGGTTTGACCCTTGGGCGGGGGGGAGCCGAGCCAGTCGAGTTGCAAAGAGGTTTTCCTGTCCATAAGACCAGGCAACAGTCTAGGGAGTGACGATCAAAACTGCAAAATCTCTGTGCTTTGGGGTATGCTCAAAGGCTAGGGGAGGAGTCATGGAAAGAATTTGGGCCGTGGTACCAGCTGGTGGTCGAGGACAACGCTTTGGCAGTGCGGTTGCTAAGCAATATTTGCAACTGGCCGGACGCAGCATCCTCGCCCACGCTTTGGCCCCCTTACTCCAAGAGCCCAGGGTGTATGGTGTGCAACTGGTGCTTCCCGGTACGGATTTGGCCACTGGCGCCTGGCGGGATGCCCTGGGAACGGAGCGGGAAGCTTTTCTTCCCCCGGTCGTTGGTGGTGCCGAGCGCCAGGATTCGGTACGACGGGGGTTAGAGGCCCTCTTGAGCCAAGGGGCCTTGCCCAATGACTGGGTGCTGGTTCACGATGCCGCCCGACCCTGCTTGCGACGCGAAGATTTGCACCGCCTTCTCGATAGCCTTCCCCAATCCCGCCAAGGGGCGCTTTTGGCTGTTCCCCTTGCCGATACGCTCAAACGGGCGGAGGGAACAAAGGCCATAGGGACCATTGACCGACGCGACCTATGGCGGGCCCTGACCCCTCAGGCATTCCCCCTGGGATCCTTGCTGGAAGCCCTCCAGGAAGCCCAACAGCAGGGGGCTTCCATTACCGATGAGGCCTCGGCCCTGGAACTACGGGGATGGCGTCCCCGATTGGTGCAGGGACACGCAGATAATATCAAAATCACCTTTCCCGAAGATCTCCCCCTGGCCGAGGCGATCCTTCGTTCCCGACAGGAGTCTCTATGAATTTGCGTGTTGGACAGGGCTTGGATGTCCATGCCTTGGTCACTGATCGACCCTTGATTCTTGGCGGCGTCCAAATACCCTTTGCGAAGGGTTTGGCCGGACACTCCGATGCCGACGTGCTCATTCATGCTATTTGCGATGCTTTGTTGGGGGCGCTGGCCCTCGGGGACATCGGTCAACACTTTCCCGATACTGATCCCCGCTATGCCGGTGCCGATTCCCGTATACTCCTGCGCCATTGTGCCCAGTTGCTTGCCGAGCATGGCTTTGGGATCGTGAATGTGGACAGCACGCTCATTTGTCAGCGGCCCAAGTTGGCTCCCTACATCCCTGCGATGCGGGAAAACCTGGCCAATGACCTGCACCTACCCATCGCTGCCCTGAGTATCAAGGCCACCACCACGGAACAATTGGGCTTTGCCGGCCGGGGCGAGGGTATTGCCGCCCAAGCCATTTGTTTGCTGGCTCGTGACTAAGGTACCCAGCCGGATCTATCCCCCGGGTACATATCTGGGCGGGACCTTCCAGGCCAGTCCAGAGGATTTTTCGGTTACCGAAATTCTGCCCTTTCCACCCGATGGAGAGGGGGAGCATTACTGGCTGGAAGTAGAAAAGATCGGTAGAAACACCGAAGAGGTTGCCCGCCTGTTGGCTCGTTTTGCGGGAGTAGCCGCCCGCGACGTGGGCTATGCCGGGCTCAAGGATCGTCATGCCCATACCCGTCAGGTATTCACCCTGCCAATCCCCGCCAAGGGGGTGGACTGGGGGGATTATACCCAGCCGGGTCTGCGCATCCTGGCCGTTCATCGGCATCGGCGCAAGTTGCGTCGGGGGGTGCATCGAGGCAATCGTTTTGTCCTTCGGGTCCGGAACCTTGGCGTGGAAGCGTCGTCGCTGACACTTGCCTTGCAGCAACTCGAAAACCGAGGGTTTCCCAACTATTTTGGAGGACAACGCTTTGGTTACCAAAATCTCGAAGCAGCCGGGAGGATGCTCTGCGGCCCACGCGCTGGACGAATGCCCCATCATCTTCGGGCAATGCTGTGGTCTACAGCCAGGGCTGCTTTGTTCAACGTGGTTCTGGCGGAACGGGTACGGATGGATAATTGGCAAAAAATTCTGCCCGGTGAGCTTGTGCAGTTAGCTGGAAGCCATAGCCATTTTTGTGCCCAAGGCGATGATGCACCGATTTCCTTGGAGGCGCGTCTCGCCGCCTGGGATTTGCATCCCACCGGACCCTTGGCTGGTAAGGGTGACACCCAGCCCATGGACGAAGCCGCCGAGCTGGAAGATCGCATCCTGACCCATTGGTTTGGTGGGGAGGATTCCCCCGGAAATGGCCTTGCCTGGCAAGCTGCCCTGGCGCGGCAGGGCCTTGACGGAGCCCGGCGTGCTTTACGTTGCCGTCCTCAGGAACTGCTTGTTCAGCCAGAAAACGAGCACACCCTGCAACTTGCTTTTTTTCTTCCTCCCGGGGCCTATGCCACGATTCTCCTGGAGAGTTTGGGGATTACGGTGGGGTCGGGTGGTGATGGCGCTTGAATCGCATAAGGGCATACTTTACGATAGACTACCGATAAATAGGGTATGCAAGTGTAATTCTTACAAAGGGATGGGAGTGTATGAAAAATCATGTAACCATCGGGCGTCTAGCTCGCGAAGCAGGTCTTGCTGCAGAAACTTTACGTTATTATGAGCGTATCGGTCTCATTCGTCCCATTCAGCGCACCCAGTCCAACTATCGACTGTATGACGAGTTATCGGAAGCTAGGCTGCGTTTTATTCGACGAGCCCAGAACTTGGGATTCTCCCTCGCTGAGGTCAAAGAGCTTTTGGACTTGAGCAGCAGCCCGACCAATGATATGGCGGCAGTCAAACAGCTGGCGCTGGCCAAGATCAGTGATGTCGAAGCCAAAATTGCCGATCTGCAACGGATGCGGGAAGCCTTGCAAAAGGTCAGTCAGACCTGTCCTGGTCATGGTTCTGTAGCCAACTGCCCCATCCTTGCTTCCTTGGCAGGAAGGGATGCAGAGGAAGAGCCGCAGAAAAACGCCACGGCCTGAGTCAATCACTTGCGGTGGTTGCCCAGCAGGATGCGAAGGGCGCCGCCGCCTCCTTCCATGGGGCGGGCTTGGGTAAAGGCAAGTACCTCCTGATGGCGCTGGAGCCAGTGTCCCACCAATCTTTTGAGGATGGGGATTTGCCCAGGTGAACCCATGCCCTTCCCGTGGATGATCCGCACACAGGTCCAGTGATAGCGGCGCGCGTCCTGCAGAAAGCTGGCAACAGCCAAGCGCGCATCCTCCACGCGCAAGCCATGGAGATCGAGGTCGGCTTGGATTCGATAGCGTCCTCGCCGCAAATCTCGCAGCAAGCGTTCGGGCAGGCCGGATCGTACATAGACCCATTCTTCCCCGCTTAGCCAAGACTCCTCCAGGCCCCCTTTGGCCAGGGCTGCTAATACCGCGTGATCGTCGTCCTGGGACTTTCTTGGCTCTGGGCTTGGCGGTGCCGGGCGAGGTTGGGGATCGGGTGCGGCCATGGGGCAAACATCGGCAAGGGCCTCCCGAAATTCCGCTCTTTCCCGTGCTTCCAGGAGCGGTGGCGGAATGCCTCGCTCACTACTTGATCTGCGCCGCCCCAACTTGCATCAGACGCTGGCCTGTTCCAGCCAGCGCTCGGCATCCAAGGCAGCCATGCAACCGGTACCGGCACTGGTCACTGCCTGTCGATAGACATGATCCTGCACATCTCCAGCAGCGAAGATGCCCGCAATGCTGGTCATGGTAGCAAGACCTTCCCGACCTCCCCGGGTAATGAGATAACCGGTTTCATCCATATCCAGTTGGCCGCGAAAGAGTTGGGTATTAGGCTGATGTCCGATGGCAATGAAAACCCCCATGACGGCAATATCTCTGCTTTCTTCACCCGTAGCCGAGCGCAAACGCAATCCAGTAACCCCTGTGTCGTCACCCAGGACTTCATCCACTTGCTGGTTCCATAGGATCTGCACATTCTCCTTGGCAAAGAGTTTGTCCTGGAGGATCTTTTCGGCTCGGAACTTGTCACGGCGATGAATGACGGTGACGGACTTGGCAATATTACTCAGATAGAGTGCTTCCTCCACAGCGGTATTCCCCCCGCCCACCACTGCTACATCCTGATTACGGTAAAAGAAACCATCACAGGTGGCACAGGCGGAGACCCCCTTGCCTCGGTATTTTTCCTCACTGGGCAAGCCCAGGTATTTGGCCGATGCACCCGTGGCAATGATCAGCGCGTCACAGGAATACTGATGTTCATCACCGCGCAAAAGGAAGGGCCGATGGCCCAGCTGGGCTTCCTGGATATGATCAAAGAGGATCTCCGTATCAAAACGGCGCGCCTGTTTTTCTAACTCGGCCATGAGATCTGGCCCCAGAATGCCATCGGCAGCACCAGGCCAGTTATCCACATCGGTGGTGGTCATGAGCTGGCCGCCAGGTTCCATACCCTGGATGAGGACGGGACGCAAATTGGCACGAGCTGCATAAATGGCTGCCGTATAACCGGCTGGACCAGAACCAAGAATCAGCAAACGGGAATGTTTCGTTTCGGAGGGACTGGCAGGCATGCTTGCTCCATAACAGTGAACGAAGGTAGTAAAATCATCTTATCACAAGCAGTTGCCTGGCACCTCTTCCAGTCATTTGGGCAAAGTACTTTTCTTGACAGCATGAAAGGCCTCCTTTAGCGTGCCTCCATGGCAAAAGCTGCAAAAAAAACGGAGAGTTTCGCCAAGCCTGTGAGACCTTCTCCTGCACAGCAGTCCCCTCGCACCTGGTGGAGTCAGGGGGCCCTCCTCTTGTTTTTCCTTTTTTGCCTTTTCCTTGGGGCGTCCTTACTGAGCTTCCATCCAGTTGACCCCAGTTGGTTCAATAGCGGGCAAGAAAATCAACCCATTGCGAATTGGGGTGGGCGTTGGGGGGCGCAGCTTGCGGCTTTTGTCGTGCAGTTTTGGGGAGTTACGGCTTGGCTGATTCCCGTGTTGTCCGTATTTCTTTGTGCTGCATGGTGGCGAAAACTGCATTGGCAACGGCCCCTGCCGTGGCTGCGAATTGTGGGTGGCTTGCTGTTGCTGCCCAGTTCTGCGGTGCTCAATGCCCTCCTTTGGCCCCGTTCCTGGTGGCCAGTGCAAGGACCAGGACCCGGCGGGATCTGGGGAGCGGAGCTGCGTGCCCATCTGGAGCCGGTCTTGGGTCCCGTGGGTCTCGCTTTACTGTTTCTTGCTGCACTGATTCTGGCCGTAGCGCTATTGACCCGCTCGTCACCCCTGGGTTGGGGGCAGATCGTACTGGTGTTGATTCATTGGTTGGGTCGGTTTTCCCAACCGTTTTTCACTATGGTTCAGAAAGGGCCGGCTCGAGGTCAGACCCAGATACCACCAACCCAAGTCAATCGGGAGGCAACGACCGCAGAAAAAGCGGAGTCCAGGGAGCCCTGTCAAGCAGCGCCAACCGTGCCTCCACGCCCCAACCCGAAATCCCTCCCGAGAAGCGCCAAGAGCCATGAGAATCAGCTGCCCCTTCCGGCGCCTCTGGGGCTACCCAGAGCCGATGGTCTTCCTGACTTGGCCCTGCTGGATCCGCCCCAGGCCAACGATCCCGCATTGGTACCCAGTCCGGAAGAGTTGGCCAGCCGATCGCAATTCCTCGAAGAAAAAATGGCCGAATTTGGCGTGAATGCCAGGGTGGTGGCCGCCCACCCGGGGCCTGTCATTACCAGCTTCGAAATCGAGCCGGCAGCGGGGGTCAAAGTGAGCCAGGTTGCTGGTCTTAGCAAGGATCTGGCCCGGGTCCTGTCCGGTAGGATTCGGGTGGTCGAGGCAATCCCAGGCAAGACCACCATGGGTATTGAGGTGCCCAATCCCCAGCGACGGATCGTGCGTCTATCGGAAATTTTGGGAAGTGGTGCCTTTACCCACAGCAAAAGTTTGCTGACCTTGGCCCTAGGGCAGGATATTCGTGGTCAGTCCGTGGTTGCTGATTTGGCGCGGATGCCCCATCTCCTGGTGGCTGGCACCACCGGGGCAGGGAAATCCGTGGGGGTCAATGCCATGATCCTGAGTATTCTCTATAAGGCCTCCGCCAAGGAAGTACGCCTGATCTTGGTGGATCCCAAGATGTTGGAGCTTTCGGTCTATGAGGGCATTCCCCATCTACTGGCTCCCGTGGTCACCGATATGCAAGAAGCGGCCAACGCCCTGCGCTGGTGTGTTGCCGAAATGGAGCGTCGATATAAATGGATGGCCCATGCGGGGGTACGCAATTTGGCCGGCTACAATCAAAAGATCAGGGAAGCCAGTAGCCAGGGGCAATCCCTGCCTGGTCCCGAGATGGGGATTGATGGGCAACCGCTGCCGTTGCAGCCGCTGCCGGCCATTGTGGTGGTTATCGATGAATTTGCCGATCTCATGATGGTAGTGGGCAAGCAGGTGGAGACCCTCATCACGCGCCTTGCCCAAAAGGCCAGGGCGGCAGGACTCCATTTGATCATGGCTACCCAGCGCCCCTCGGTGGATGTCATTACCGGCTTGATCAAGGCCAATATCCCCACCCGGATCGCCTTTCAAGTGTCCTCGCGCATCGATTCTCGCACCATCCTGGATCAAATGGGGGCAGAAACCCTCCTGGGGCAGGGAGATATGCTCTATCTTCCCCCTGGCAGTGGATATCCCCAACGGGTCCATGGCGCCTATGTCAGCGATGCAGAAGTGCATCGGGTTGTCGATAGCCTCCGACAACTGGGTGTACCCCAATACGATCCCGAAATTCTGGCAGGAGGAGGCGAGGAGGGGATGTCTGGCGAGGGTGCCAGCAGTGATGCGGAAGCCGATCCCCTCTACGATCAAGCCGTTGCCATTGTTATCACCAGTCGCAAGGCCAGCATCTCCTATGTGCAGAGGCAGCTCAAAGTGGGCTACAATCGTGCAGCACGCATGATCGAGGAAATGGAGCGGGTTGGAATTGTGGGACCATTGCAAAGTAACGGAAGCCGAGAGGTATACGCCAATGCGCTGCCACCTGATGCCTAGAGGGGTGTGGCTCCTCCCATTATTATGGCTGGTATGGATGCCCATGGCCTGGGCAACCGATAATGCTTCGGCTCTGCTGGAGCGCTTTTTTGCCAATAGCCAAACGGTCACCGCTGATTTCGTCCAAGAAGTGGCCAACCACAATGGCGAAATCGTCCAGCGCGCCACAGGTAAGCTCTGGCTGGCCAGGCCCGGTCGTTTCCGTTGGGATTATGCCGGGAAGACCGGTCAAGTGATTGTTTCTGATGGCAAGAAAGTCTGGCTGTATGAGCCCGCTTTACAGCAGGTAACCGTGCAACCCTTGGGCAAGGCCTTAGGTGCTACTCCTGCCGCCTTGATTGCCGGCAATAATGTTTTGCCCAAAGATTTTGAGATCAGCGCCTTGCCGACCAAAGACGGTTTGCAATGGGTATTGCTCAAGCCCAAAACGGGCCAGAGTCAGGGTTTCACCTCCATCCAGATGGGTTTCACCGCCAACGGCACTTTGCGTGTCATGGAAATGGAAGATGCCTTTCAGCAACGGACGATCCTTCATTTCCATAACGTGCAGATCAACACCCGGATTGCGCCAAGCACTTTCCGTTTCATCCCCCCTAAAGGGGTTGACGTTCTCTCCAATCCCTAATGTGGAGCCTCCATGCGTACGTTTTTTCTCTCTCTGGCCGTGGCCCTGCTGTTGACTTTGCTTACCCCCCCGGTCTGGGCAGGTGCCTTTACTGTACCGAGTAGTGTGGCTGCCCTTTCGGAAGCTGGCGCCTTGGTGGCTGATAGTCAGCCCGTTAGTAGTTATGCCGTCAATCCCGCGGGCATGGCCTTTTTCGCGGGTAACCGGGGAGCTCTGGAGATTTTGGCCACGCGTCCCACCGTCACCTTCCAAGGCCCAACTGGTGACATTGGCGCCCAAAACAACACGGGGATTCTTGCCGATCTGTATCTGACCCATCGCTTTTCCTCGCTGCCCTTGTCCGTAGGCCTCGGGATCACTTCCCCCTATTATTTCCATAACAACTGGGCGGCAGATACTCTCCCAACTGACAATCCTGCCTTACAAAACCAATTGCGGATCATCGACATTGATCCGAGCGTTGCCTACTTGCTCTTGCCGGATCTGAGTGTAGCGGTGGGCCTTGATTACTATCAAAGTCTCGGTGGAAAGTTTGGAACCCTTGGCGGCAATGGCAGTGGGGTTGGCGGGCATGTGGGGCTTCTCTATAGTACCGAAGGTTACAACATCGGTTTGAGTTACCGCTCGCCGGCCAGCCTTTCCGCCGCCGGTGGCAAGATCCAATTGCCCGGCAAACTCCAGGCGGGCCTGCGCTATCGCTGGACACCCTCCTTTGCGACGGAGTTGGATGTGGATTGGACCGATTGGCAGAACGCCCAATTGCCCTACTATGGTGATCTTGGGTGGAAATCCTCCCTGGCCTATCGGCTTGGTTTGAGCTTTCACTTGAATCAGGACCTGGAAATCCGGGGTGGTATTGCCCATGAAGGGAGTCCCGCCGGTGGCCAAGCCATCCAGTTGGCGTACCCCGCAACCTCAAGCAATCTGGCCGCTTTCGGTTTGGGGATTGGCTTGGGTCCTTGGCACTATGATCTGGGGGCTTCCTATGTCTTCTCGGGCTCTGCCGGTGGCTCTTCCTTTAGCGGTGGGGGTTTTTCGATTCCAGCAGCAAGTTACAAGTCCAGTAACTTTCTGGTAGGTGTGGGTCTGTCTCGTCGTTTCTAATCTCTTTGTAGAGGGAATGGTGGATCCACGCCCCCTGGCAGCCCGCCTGCGGCCAGAGCAATTCAAGGACTTCATTGGTCAGGAGGAGCTCTTGGGTCCCGAGGGTAGTCTCTACTCTCAGCTCCATCCGGGGGCCTTGAGCTCCCTCATTTTCTGGGGACCTCCCGGTACGGGTAAGACCAGCTTGGCACGGCTCCTGGCAGCGAGCCAGAATGCCCAGTTCCTTACCATTTCTGCCGTAGAAAGTGGCGTCAAAGAAATTCGTGCCGCCGCCGAGCAAGGGCGAAAAGCACAGGAAATGGGACGGCGCACCGTCCTTTTCATCGATGAAATCCACCGATTCAATAAGGCCCAACAGGATGCCCTCTTGCCCTATGTGGAAGAAGGAGTCTTTATCCTGCTGGGTGCGACCACAGAAAACCCCAGTTTTGCCCTCAATTCGGCGCTCCTGTCCCGGGTCCGAATTGTGCTGCTCAAGCCCTTGCGCGAAGGGGATCTGGGTCGCATCCTGGACCGGGCACTGCAAGACCGGGAGCGGGGTCTTGGATCATTGGACCTGGAACTCGACCCTAACGCACGCGATCTCCTGCTCCAGGCCGCCGATGGTGATGCCCGGCGTTTGTTGGGTATCTTGGAGCTAGCTGCAGAATCCTGCAAGGGTACAGAGCGACGAATCAGCCACAAACAAATGGAACGGGCCATTGGCCAGCATTGGCGGCAATTCGATCGGCAGGGTGAGAATTTTTACGATCAGATCTCGGCCTTTCACAAGTCCTTGCGCGGTTCAGACGTCAATGCTGCCCTCTACTGGATGGCGCGGATGCTTGATGGCGGTGCCGATCCCCTGTATCTGGCTCGACGTATGGTGCGTGTGGCCAGCGAGGATATTGGGCTCGCCGACCCCCGTGCCTTGTCGCTCGCCATTGCCGCCCGGGATGCCTATGTCTTTCTCGGCAGTCCAGAAGGAGAATTAGCCCTGGTCGAGGCTGCCGTGTATTTGGCCAGTGCTCCCAAAAGCAATCGCCTGGAGTTGGCCTGGAACGCAGTGCGCGAGCAGGTACGGCGGGATGGTAGTCGCCCAGTGCCATTGCACCTGCGCAATGCCCCTACCGCTTTGCTCAAAGAACTGGATTACGGCAAGGGATATCAATACGATCATGATTTCCCCGATGCCATCGCCGGCGAACAACTGTATCTACCAAAGGAATTGCTAGGAAAGCATTGGTACGAACCCAGCAATCGGGGTTTTGAACAGCAAATGGCAGAGCGTATGCGCTGGATTGCCGCCCATCGTCAAGCAAAAGGAGACTGACCGTGTTGGACCCAACTCTGCTCAGAGGGCATGTGGAAGAGGTGGCGAAAGCTCTGGCTCGGCGGGGCTTTTCTCTGGATACCAAGTCTGTTCTGGCCTTGGATCAGCAGCGCAAAAGTGTACAAATCGAGATCGAATCGCTACGCAACGAGAGAAATGTTTTGTCCAAGGCCATTGGAATGGCGCGACGGGAGGGGCGTGCAGCGACCGTAGAGCAGGAACGGGCCCAGCAAGTGGGACAAGAATTGGCGCAGCGCGAAGGGGAATTGCAGCAGCTACTTACCCGCTGGGAGGAGCTCGTACAAATCTTGCCCAATCTTCCGCAGCCAGATGTCCCCGATGGCAAGAACGAAAAGGACAATGTCTGCTTACGGCAATGGGGAGAGCCTGGCGTCTTTTCCTTTCCGCCCAAAGATCATGTAGAGATTGGCGAGCAGCTGGGAATCCTGGATTTTGCTGCGGCCACCAAGTTGGCGGGTGGTCGCTTTGTAGTTCTGCGCGGTGAGGGAGCGCGCTTGGAGCGGGCACTCATTCAATTTATGCTGGATATACATACTGGGGAACATGGTTATGAGGAAATTGCCCCTCCTTTTCTTGCCAATGCCCAGTCCCTCCTGGGTACGGGACAATTACCCAAGTTCGAAGAAGATCTCTTTGCCCTGCGTAATGATCCCTTTTATCTGATTCCGACTGCCGAAGTCCCCCTCACCAATCTGTTGCGGGACGAGATTGTTGCTGATCTGCCGCGACGATTTTGCGCCTACACTCCCTGTTTTCGGCGGGAAGCGGGAGCGGCTGGCCGAGACACTCGCGGCATGATTCGTCAACACCAATTTGACAAAGTCGAACTGGTGCAGATTGTCCGCCCCGAAGAGTCAGCCCAGGCGCTGGAAATCTTGACGACCCACGCAGAAGAAATCTTGCAACGCCTGGAGCTTCCCTATCGAGTGATGTTCCTTTGTGCTGGCGACATGGGTTTTGCAGCCGCGCGCACCTATGATCTGGAAGTCTGGCTTCCCAGCCAGCAGTGTTATCGCGAGATCAGTTCCTGTAGTAATTTTGAAAGTTTCCAAGCAAGGCGATTACAGTTGCGCTATCGGGATGCCGAAGGCAAACCCCAGTTGGCGCACACCCTCAATGGATCGGCCTTGGCGGTGGGACGAACCCTAGTCGCTCTTCTGGAAAATCATCAGGAGGTCGACGGGCGCATCCGCATTCCAGAAGCCTTGCGTCCCTATCTGGGCGGACAGGCTTTTTTGGGAGTGCGCCCAGGATGAAAGAAAATCCCACCTATCAACCCGTCTCCTGTGCCCTGCACAGTGCCTTGGAGTTGGCGGTGATTCGTGGTCTGCGCAGTCGTTTGCAACTGCACAATGGCGAAACCTGGTACGGCTGGCCGCTGGATGTATGGACCAGCGGGGCTCGGGAATGGTTGTTATGGAAAATGGAAAAGGCCAGGCCAGGGGAGTTTTTCTGCCTGGATTTGATAGAGATTGAGGGAGTGAATGAAGCACCCATTACGCTACGTTAAGTACTGGTTTCTAGCATGCCTTGCCATTACGGGAACGGGAGCCCAGGCAGCAGAGTTTCCGCTGCCACCCGCCGGACAGAATATGGTCGGCAGCTTGCGGGTGGTGATTGCTCGACATGCGGATACCTTGCTGGACATTGCCCGCCATTATGATGTGGGCTACAACGAGATCCGTGCTGCCAACCCCGGGGTTGATCCCTGGTTGCCAGGGGCCGGAACCCATGTGGTAGTCCCGACCTGGTATATCCTGCCTCCCAAACCCTGGGTGGGAATCGTCATCGACATCCCCGCGCGTCGTCTCTATTACTTCCCCAGTGACAAGAAAGTGGTGTACACCTTTCCAGTGGGAATATTCCGGCCCAACTGGCCAGATCCGCTGGGTACCAGCAAAATCATTGCCAAGGTCAAAAACCCAAGCTGGACCGTGCCAAAAGATATCCAGGAAGAACATCGCAAAGCGGGTGATCCCATCCCTGCCTATTTCCCCCCCGGCCCCGACAATCCCATGGGTGAACTTGCCCTGCAAACGGGTTGGTCTCAGATCTATATTCACGGCACCAACAAACCTTGGGGAGTCGGTATGCGGGTGAGTCATGGTTGTTTTCATGTCTACCCCGAAAACGAAGTGCAGCTTTTTCGTATGATCAAGGTGGGGACGCCCGTACGTAGTGTGGACGAGCCCTATCTGGTAGGCAGCAATGGTGATGGTCATCTCTACCTGCAGAGCTTTGCGCAGGTGGAGGCCTATCATAACGCCAACTCTCCCCAGCAACGGGCGGTCAATGCCATCAGGGAGTATGAAGGGACACAACCAGCGCAAGCAGTGGTGAATTGGCAGCGGGTTATCGATTTAGTGCAGAAACCCAATACCATACCGACCCCTATTGATGTAAATGCACCGAGCTTGCAGAAAATCATTGAGCAGTTGCCTGCTGAACCCTATCGCTATGCGCCTTATGGAGACAATGCCAACCAAGCAACCCCACCCGGAGCAACGAACCCTCCGGCCACAGGGGCTTTCAAGGGGGTTGCCAAAGGAAATTAGGATCGGTATAGTTCGCCTCCTCGGTGCAAATCATTTGTTGGCGTCGGGTATCACTCAAAGGATTGTTGACGAGTGATAAAATTTTCTGGTAATTTGTAAGACCCGGTGCGGGGTGGAGCAGCCAGGCAGCTCGTCGGGCTCATAACCCGAAGGTCGTAGGTTCAAATCCTACCCCCGCTACCAAAAATTTAGTACTTGTTCTTTCCCAACCGAGTGGAGATGTGTGGGGTTTAGAGCCCTAAGCGCTGTGCGTTTACTGGTTGGTGGTAGCGTAGGTTACTGCTGGGGGTAGAT